>JADMIO011305972.1_pt1 | contig 118347 bp, 106 predicted proteins | sample 8958161 | NCBI WGS metagenome assembly JADMIO01 (sample SAMN16585339, study PRJNA669376) | soil metagenome | isolation source: Crop rotation soil | place: USA: Cullars Rotation, Alabama | collected 2011
CGACAACTTGTCCACGTGGAATTCTAAGCTTAGGATCCCAATGTGCTGGAAAGAGATCGCAAGACAGCCGCCAAGGCCGAGTCCCAGAACAAATTCGCACTTGCCTCCTTCAACTAGCCCGTAGCGCATCGACTGAGGCAGGACGAAACGTCCCTTGTCATCGAGTTTTGCTGTTGAAGAGCCGCTGAAGAAAAAGTCGTTCATCATATTTCCACTTCTTCCCACAGACTAGCAAAGCAGCACCAAACCGCGCAATCGCTTTGTCGATTAATAGTGTTTAACAACACCTCAACTCCAACAGCTACAGCGACCTAAAATTTTTCAACAGCTTGTGGGAAAATGTGGGAAAACTGTTCACAAACTCACCCCCCTCTTTTTACTTAACACACTTAAAAACCTGAACATCAATCTGATACGCACTTTCCACAACGAATCGGGGAAATGTTCACAACTCAGCGGTATGTTTTTTCATCAGCGCGGAGAAAATGCGCCGCTGCAAGCAATAAAGAATTTTAGCACCTGAGAAAAGATCTGGGAGAAATTCGCCCGATTGTTAGAATGAAAAATGGAAGCCGGTGGAAAAACCTGGCGATTTGGAGAGAATAATGAGTGAATCGAAGTACCTGACCATCGACAATCTTGGCGTAGATCCATCAAAGCAATATGCACTCAACCAGCAGGAACTCGATCAATATCAACTGAAAGATTCGAGCCTCGTTCCAAAGAAAACGGAAATTTCCGTAATCACTCCGGCGGCGCCTTCTGAAAACGAATCAAAATTTGCTATTGGCCGCGCTACAATCTGGGCGACCTTCGACCCTCCGGCCGGCGCTTCATTTACTTCTGGGCGACTCTTTACGTATCAGTTGATTCCATCGCTTGGCACTCTCGAGCAACAACGGACGCTGCTCGACCGTTTAATCGCAAACCCACCGACTGATCCTGCCTTGCAAAAAGAACACAAGATGATCTGCACCGCAATGCAAGAGCTCGTTTCATTAGAACAAACTTCTGAGCAGATCAGCGCTCGAAGAAGCCAATATCAGAAGGGGTAATCATGGACTGGATGAGTGAGCTGGGCTGGCAAGAGCCTCAAATCAACGATATACGCTACCTGGGATACTCCTACGTTAAAGAGGGTATCTACCCGACAGCCCTCGCCCTCTTTGAAGCGCTGACTGTCCTATCTCCAAACAACATCTACGATTTGCAAACGCTCGGAGCTTTGCATCTGCAAACAGGTAACGGAATGCGCGCACTCGATTTTCTCGACCGTGCACTGAAACTGGAGCCTGCAAGTCCGGAAGTGCAGCTCAACCGCGCCAAAGCGCTCTTCATGCTCGGCTACCGAAGACAAGGCATTGCACAAGCGATGGCCTTGGAGAATTGCGACGATGAGAAAATCGCCGCACAGGCAAAGGCTCTCCTCTTCGCATATAAATAGAAAGTCAGCTTGCCCCCATTCTCCTCACTTGCTATTTTGAGTAGGTACATTCCCAAAAGGACCCGAAGCGGATGCTTGATTGCGAAATAAAGAATGGATGGCAGCAGTTTCTCGAATTCGCACAAAACAAATTCGCGCGCGCTGAATTCGACAACTGGATCGATCCAATCAAGCTCTCTTCCTACAGTCCCGAAGGGGTTGTGTTGGAAGTGCCGAATATTTTCGTGCAGGAGTATCTGCTCGATAACTACAAAGATGTTCTCGCTGAATTTCTGCCGCAGCGCTCAAATGGAGAGCCCGCTCTCTCTTTTGTCATTGCCGCCCCCACCAAACCTGCTACCGTACAATCTGCACCCGCTCCGGAAAAAGAGCAGACGCAGCAGAGCGGCCCCGAGATTCGCCTCAATCCAACCTACCGCTTTGAAAACTTTATCGAAGGCACCTCCAACCAGTTCGTTAAATCGGCCGCATTCGGCGTTGCCACCCGCCCCGGAAAAACCTACAACCCCCTTTTCATTCACGGCGGCGTCGGCCTTGGGAAAACGCATCTTTTGCACGGCATTGGCCACTATGTGCGCGAAAATCACAAAAAACTCAAAGTCCATGCGATCACTACCGAGGCATTCATCAACGATATCGTCGATTCGCTGCGCTCGAAATCGCTCGACCGCATGAAACGCTACTACAGAAGCCTCGATCTACTTCTGGTCGATGATATCCAGTTTTTACAAAATCGACAGAACTTTGAAGAGGAGTTTTGCAACACCTTCGAGACCCTGATCCATCAAAACAAACAGGTCGTCATCACTAGCGATAAACCGCCGTCTCAGCTGAAGCTCTCCGAGCGCATGGTCGCCCGCATGGAGTGGGGGCTGGTCGCACACATGGGCATACCCGATCTAGAAACGCGCGTCGCCATCATCAAGCACAAGGCGGAAAACAAGAATCTCACTCTTTCGAGCCAGGTCGCCTTTTACATCGCAGAGCACATCTACAATAACGTCCGGCAGCTCGAGGGCGCCATCAACCGCCTCTGTGCCTACGCCCGCTTTCAAAACGCCGATCTCACCATCGATACCGTGGAAAGAGTGCTCAATGAACTCGTCCAGGCGCTACCGCAAAAAAAGATCACCGTCGATTCCATCATCCAGAGCGTAGCGCAAGCCTTTGAAGTGCGCATCTCCGATCTCCGAGGAGATTCCAGACAAAAAGAGATCGCTTTTGCAAGGCAAGTTGCAATGTATCTTGCGAAAGAAACGATCGAAGATTCACTCATGAAAATTGCAGCTTCTTTCGGAGGCAAAACTCACTCCACACTACTCCATGCGTGGAAAAAAATTGCTGAACGACTCACCTCTGATGAAGCACTGCGCCGCCAGATTCAGATGGTGCAGCGCAATCTCGAGACATCTTAATCTTTATTTAAGTTGCTTAAATTCAGAATGCGGTTTCATAATTTGAGACCTACCTTTATGGAGGATTTTATGAAAATGAAACTCATGACTGCACTATTCACCGCAGCAACTGCTGTTGGATTCGCTGCAGAGCCAATCGCCGTGACCAATGATCTGCCCCTCGAGGTAAAACAGAATCTGGTCGACAGCAAAATGGATCGCAACTGGTTTGGTTATATGAGAATGGGCCTAGCCGAATCTCGTCCTACCGATGCAGCACAAGTACTGCCAGGCCTCGGCCTTGGCGTGCGCTATGCACTGCCAGTTGGAGCGCTTGATCTCTCTGCTTCTTACACCGGAGTGGATGCATTTGCAGAAGAAGCAACATCCTATTTCTATACACTGCCACGTCTGTCGTATTTCTACTATGCGACTCCAGGCAAGCAACAGAGCTTCTACGGCGGAGCAGGACTTGCTTACGGCGGTTTGAAAGGAAAAGGCGATGCTTCTTTCAGCGGGATCGTTCCTAGCGTTTCTGTTGGCTACGAGATGAACCGTCACGAAAACTGGCGCAGTTTTGTTCAGCTCGATGTGAGCCAGCCTGCATTTACTACTTTAGCGGAACGTCCTTTCGCGAAAATTGCAAGCGCATCGCTCGGACCTATCGCTGAATTCTCTCTTGGTTTCGGATACTAATCCAAGCCATTGAGTCTATCTCACGGGGCGGCCCTTAAAAGCCGCCCTTTTTTTTATCTGAATTTTGAAAGCTCCTGCTTCATACGCCTATAAAGCAAATCGCTCTCATTCTGCGATTGCTTCGCTTGGAGATGAGGTCTGTACACTTCTTCTATTTGACTGCACATCACTTTCTTGTACGATTGGCCAAAGATTGTTTGAAGAGCCTTGAATCCTAAAATCCCCGACACTGCGATATATTCCAGGCCATGGCCGGTATTTGCATAGTTCGCTATAGCATTCTCCACCTCTACGGAATCTGTTGATGCCAATTCCTCGAAATTTTGAACGTCAAAGGCCTTAAAACAGCCATAAGTACTCACAGCCAGCAGCGAACAGCTGAGTCCCGCTAAACCCAGCAGCAGAATGCCCCCGGAAACCTTTGCTATCTTTTCTACTTCGGAGGAATTCTTCAGATCTTCCAAGCTCTGGCCGATCGTTAAAACAATGATATTTTTGGCAGAAAGTTTTTGGTCCAATTCGCTGTCGATCTGATCCTGAATCTCATCGATCTGCACCGTATCGGATACAGGCAGACCCTGATAATGAGCCAACTCCTCATTTTCTCTTTCAATTAGAAAATCAATGGCATCAGGACTCATGCTCGGGCGGTTTTCAAGCAATGCGCGGCTGTAGCCCGCTCTGATCTCTTCACATACTTTTTTATAGTATGGCTTTTTGATCATCAGCACCATGGGATGAAACAAAAACTCCTCAAGCTGCGTTATATAGGTGACGGTCATTCCCACATTGCCAATCCCCTGAACAGCACCCATGGCCGTTTCCCGATCTGTTGACTCCATATCGCTCAGCGGAATGACCTCCATTGTTTTGAGACAGGCCCAGGAACCGATCACATTGGGAAAGATTGCGCTCAGCCCTACTATTGAAACGATTGCTTTGACTGTCGTTGTCATGGGCCTCTTATCTCCCTCTTCGCGCAACGCAGCGCCAATCAGGCAAATGACTTTTTTCCAGGTCAGCTTGTTCTGTTCATCAATGGAATTCAACAGGGGCTGCAATTGGCCCTCAATTTCATAATTTGTACGCATTCCCATCACCATATTTTTTTATACTCCGGTAAAAAATGTAACCATGGTTACATTGGTAAAGATTTTTTTACAACTACCTCGCTCGTGAGCGGTGATTTTTAAGCGAACCTGAGCCATACTTACAGGACAATGAAAAGTGAAAGAGCCCTATACTTTAAGAAAGCAAGGCTTGAGCGTTTTTGCGAAATTGCCGAAGACTACACAGAGATGATCGCCGATTTAATGGAGGATCATGGAAAAGTGCGCATCTGTGATTTGGCGCAAGAGTTGGGGGTCTCGCACGTCAGCGTGATTAAAACGATCAAGAAACTGATCCGGGACGGCTATTTAATCGACAACATCCATCCCTTAATTGATTTGACGCCGAAAGGAAAGGAGATGGCCTGCTACTCAAAGAAAAAGCACTTTATCCTTACTCAATTTCTGACCCAACTCGGAGTTCCCGAACAAATTGCAGCAGGAGATGTAGAAGGCATTGAACATCACATCAGTCCCGAAACGCTAAGCGCGCTCGAAGCTCATCTAGTTAATGGATATTCTCTGCCGGTTGTTTCTTCCGACTGACCTGACCGTAGATCGCCATCGCCTCAGCGATCATCGTGCCGGGATGCTGCAAGTTGCTCGGCAAAAGAATTGCATTGCCCTCTTTGGCAAGCTGCCGGAATGCATCGAGATACTTTTCTGCGACCTGTAAAGAGGCCGCCTGCTCCCCTCCACTCTCACCCAAAGCGGTTGCGATCATACCGATCCCTCTGGCGCTGGCCTTGGCGAGCATCTCAATTGCCTCGGCGTCGCCCAGTGCGCGATTGACACGATCGATCTGAGCCGCCTCCGATTCAAGTACGACTTTCGTACGGGTACCTTCCGCCATATTGATCTGCGCCTGGCGCAAGCCTTCCGATTCGAGGATCTTCGCCCTCTTTTGCCGCTCGGCCGTCATCTGTAGCTCCATCGCTCTGAGGATCTCTTCGGGCATCTTGATGTCTTTGATCTCATAGCGCAAACAGCGAATGCCCCATCCGAGAGCCGCCTCATTGATCGATTCGACAATCAGCGCATTAAGAGACTCCCTCTCTTCGAACGTCTTGTCGAGCGGAATCTTCCCCACCTCCGAGCGCATCGTTGTCTGCACAAGCTGCAGTACGGCGTGAACAGGATCTTTGACGCCATAGGAGGCAGCAATCGGATCGACAATCTTCACATAAACGATTCCATCGAGAATTACACTGACGTTATCCTGCGTGATCGCCGTCTGTTCATGCACATCGATCGCCTCTTCTTTCAGAGCGTGGCGATAAGCGACAACATCGATAAAAGGGATGATCCAGCGAGGCCCCGATTCAAGAACGCGGTTGAAGCGCCCGAGCCTTTGCACGATAAAAGCGTGCTGATGGGGAATGATCTGCATGCCGCTGATGAGAGCCAATAAGAAAAACGCTGAGAAAAAAATAACTGCAAAAACGATCATTGCCATCCGCCCTGTTGAAAACAATATACCTAATTCAAGGTGTTTTACGCTTCTGTGAACACTCCAATGTTTCGAAAAAAGATACAATATGAATTTGGCTTGGGCAAGCCTGCCAAAGTTCGCCGAGCGCCTTTTTCAGCCACGTGGTTTCGCTTCCAAAGTCAATGAGAAGCAGCGACTGATTTTCCAATAGATCCTTGTCGCATCTTTTCAAGCGCCACTGAAAAGGGCCGTCCCACTGCAGCTTCAGCTCTTTTTTTACGGTCTTGCCGAGCATCTCTGCGACCTCTTGAGCCATTGCGCGCAGAGGTTTTGTAAAACCCGGATTCGGGACGATGGCGATGCGATCGGGAACAGGCCATTGGAGACGCTCCCACTGAAAGATAAAAAGAGATGCTGCGATCTGGCGAAGAGCGCCATCGCCTTCCTGCAAAAGACGCGCTCTCCACGCAGAAGAAACAGGACTTGTTTCAAATAGAAATGCTTTTGGCGCATCGAGCAGAGGCGTCTTTATACACTGTCTGCAGAGCCGATCGCACTCTTCGGCTCGAAAGCAATGCCTGCAGCGAAAAGCCGGATCGGGAGGAGAGAGCATTTCGAGACAATCAGGACAGAGCAGATGCGGCGTTTTTTCTCTGCAGAGACAACAGATGGGAGGAAAGAGGAAATCTAAGAGGGCGCTGACTATCTTCACGATTTACTTTAAAAATTTTGCAGAGTATGTTCGCCGTCCTGAAAATTTTTAACCAGAGAGATTTCCATGCAAACAGCCAAAAAAACTTAAATAGAAGGTGATAAAATGACTGTTGGGATATGCAATCTGCTGGGATCACATTGCCAGGAGATGAGCGTTGATTTAGGTCGGCTTGCTGTTGATTTTGCCTCTCTAGAAGCTCGCATTGTTATGCTTGAAGCAAAGATTGATAGTACTGAAAAATTAACAGAGGCCTCTGGGCCAGAGGCTAGAGCGTTTTGGCTAGAGAGTCGAGAAGCTTTAAAGTCTATACAAGAACACTTCCTCTCTGTTTGTGCAATAGCTAACAAAATTCTCAATCCCCGCGCTAACACTCAGGAATAATCGAGCGGCGGTTCTTCGTTAGATTAGAAAGGCCTCCTATCATAGCTCTTGCTTGCATCAAGACCCTCATAATCCAGAGAGTTTCTGGATGCGGCTCTTTTTCTGCAGACTGTAGGACGGTGTGTCCATCGTGCCGTCGATCGACAGCAGGAAATTTTCAGTGAACTTGAAAAGAACATATTGTTTCATCTTGACGAGGATGTTCACATTGCCGTCGAGATCAACTGTGGGAGACTCCCCTTCTTTCACAAGAAAGAATTTCGAGCGCTTGCCTTCGCTGTAGGCGTCATGCAATTCATCGAGGAAGAATTTGCCTTCTTTCAACTCGAAGGTGAGGTTTCCTTTTACAGGGATCAGTAGCTCGAGATCGAGTCCAAAGATGCGGCCAAGAACGTCGGCCGGTATGTCGAAGACGGTGTGTTCTCGCTTGAAGGAGTTGATGAACGAGAGGTCACCTTTGGCAGTATAGGTATGGCTCTCTTCCAGCTCGCCTTGAAAATCGGTTACTTTAAGCTCGCGTACGACCAGAGGGCCAACCGGACCTATGTCGCGTCCAATCTTCTGGAGCAGGCTCGGCCTGAATTCCTGCAGCGTAAAGAGTGGCATGGCGATTTTCCAGGGCTCCCCTTCGCTCTGACTCATCGTCAATTCATTGATCTTCATAATGCCGGCAGAGTCGCTGCCTTTGAGCTCAAAGAGGTGCACTAGTGTGGGGCCGGCTTCGATCTGAGAGAGAAAGGAGCGAATCTGCCAGCCGAAAAGCTCGCAGTTTTTTCCACTTAATAGGCCTTTAAAAACGGGATTGCTCCAGCCCTGGCCATAGAATAGCCGTCCCTTCAACTCGTAGCCTTTACCCATTTTCAATTCATTGAATACTTTGCCGATTCTCGGAGAGAGCAGCTCGGAGAGTGCTGCAAAATCGATCTTTGCCGTGCCGATCAGCCCCGATCCATCTGTGCGCACCTCCTCATGAAAAGAGGCGTCGACGCCTCCGAAAGCACCCTCAATTGAATGCAGAAGCAATCCTTTTTCCGGGTGCAGCTCGCATTGCAGCATCATCGGTCTTTCGTCGAGAGAGAGAGGCGTGCCTTCATCCTCGAGGATCAGAGTACCTGTTAGATGATCGAGATTTACGAGGGCCCCGATCTTCAGACTATGTCCCTGATGGAGTGCCAGAAAATCGATGCTGGCCTCATCTTTGCTATATTGGAGATCCACATTCTGCAGATGCCGAACAGCTCCCATAAATGGAATGAACCCCTCTTTCATAAAGCAGGAAATGCTTGTGAGATCGTCGGAAAAAGAGAGTTCTGCTGAGCATTCGAGGTCATTTTTTGGATCAAGCGACTCTAAAAAGCGAGCCACGGGATGATTTTCCCCGAATTTTTTTAAAAGATGTGAAAATGAACCGATCGGAAGACGTAGGTGGGAATGATGTAAAAAACAGCGGCTTTTTTGAAAATCGTACTGCATCAGTCCGATGCGTCCATAGAGCGCTGAGCTGTCGCAATCGTTTTTTTGTACCTGCAGATCCAAGCCGCGAATCAAGAGTCCTTGCCGCTTTGAAAAATGAAGCTGAAGCGGACCCGAATTTTCAACGAAGAGCTCGCCGCATTGTAGAGGAGTCGCGCTGAGATCCAGATCAACATCGAACAGTAGATCGTTCTTCCACTCCATGCTCACAAAACCGCCGCCGCTCACCTTTCCTTCAAAAGATGCGATCTCCTCAAGAGCAGCTTTTTTGAGATCGATCAGTAGCGAATCTACTGTCAGATCACACTTAAGAGCCGGCCCGAGAGACCCGGAAATCTCTGCTTCAACTCCGTTTTTATACCGCACTTCGCCGCTCTCGATTTTCCAGCACCCCTCCTCTTCTTTTGAAAGGCTCGCCGAGCCGGCGTAGTCGCCGATTTGCAGCGACTCTACTTTCCACTTCTCCTTGTTTTGTAGGAGAACAAACTGAAAAGGAGTGCTCTGATTCTTCCAGAAAAGATCTTCGCCTTGGACACGCACTAAAGAGGGCGACTTGGAGCGAAGATCGATCTCGATGGAACTTGTGCCCTCCAGGGGCATCTCTCTGAAAGTGGCAAATCTCTTGTCGATTTTTTCCAGACTGCTCTGTGCAGAGCGAAGAGCTGCACAGGAAAGATCCATTTTGAGTTTCAAATCATCGAGGGTGTAGCCGGAGACTCTGCACTCCTGTACATGGAGAGGCGAGCCAAGAAAATGACTTTTCATTGGATCAATTGTTAAACTGATTCCGTTTAAATCTTTAGATGCAGATCCAAAAAGACGCGCAAGATCGTGGAAATGATCTTCTAGGCGGAGCTCAAAGAGCCAGGTGCCGTCTTTATAGGTGGAGGCGCCTCGAAAGGGAAAACTGGCCTCGTTAGCTATCAGCTTGCCCTGTAATTGGGCGCATTCGAGCAGCCCGGTTTCCGAATTAGCTGTCAGCTCAGCTTGCACATCCTGCACAGCTCCGTAACAAAATTCCGAAAGCGTCAGGCTTGTGCTCCAGTGCCAGCTCTTCGGATCGGCCAGTAGCAAACCATCTATGCAAAAATGATCCCGGCAATCGATCTTGCCCTGCATATTGTATCCAAAAAGAGTCGCCAGCTCATCGAATCGCCCATGCAGTTTCTTGGCTTCAAAGGAAAAAGGGACTCCCTCTTGCAGCGCAGAGTGCCACTGCCCTTCAAAATCGATCCCAGCAAAACTCCCTTCCGCTACTTGAACAGAAAGTAGGCCATCGTCCCAAGCAACTGCTCCTGTAAAAGGAATGGCTTCACCCAAAAATGAGACCTCGCCGCTTACTTTTTCAGCAGAAGCGCTCCAGCGACTCTCAACAGATTCGCCCGATAAATTGAGTGCGGGCAGCCAAAGAGACGCCTCATTAGTCTTTAAGCTAAGATCTTCTCCGAGCAGATGCGCAGTCCACTTTTCTTCAGCATAGTGCATGGCCAGATCGGCGACGCCCGCGCACTCAAAATCGCAAAATGGCTCAAGGTGGACCAGGTCAAAATGGTATGCTTCGATGCCGGCCTCGCGGATTTTCCCCCGCTCTACCACAGCGCGGCCCTCGATCTCTTCGCCAGCTAAAAAGGGCAGATGGAAGGTGGCGAGAAAGCAGTTCCAGTCTCCCTTTAAAAGAAGAGCCGCCTCGACAAACTCCAGGTAACAATTCTCAGCTTTGAGCCCGGCAAGCACTCCAAAGCGCTCCCATGCACCTCGAAGGCGAAGATCGCCCAAGATCTCTTTGAGCGAACCGGAAAACAGCGCCTCGGCATCCAGACCGTTGACGCTTGCGGCTGCCACTCCCTCAATGATTTCTCCGTCTACAATTGCCACTGTCGCATCCAGATCCTCTGCCCGGAATCGATCGGCTGCACCGCTCCCCTTTTTCAGGTTGAGCTTTCCATCAAACTGCATTCGATCATTTTCTTTGCATGAAGCAGAAGCGCTCAGATGGGCGGCAAAAAACTCGCCGTCGGAAGAGTACAAACCGAGATCTCTTCCTTCGAGAGATGCGACATTCCATTCTTGCAGTTCGCCCTCTTTCTCTTTACAGGAAAATTGGGCGCTCAGCTCTCCACTTTTAAGCCGGCAAGACCATTCGATACCGGGGCCAAAATCGGAGAGCATCTGAAAAAACTCCGCATTGGCCCGATCCAGCGCCAGCGTCCAGTGTCGACTGACCTCTTCTTTTTCCATGCCAATCGAGGCAGTGGCGCCAGAAAACTCGAGACGGCTCTGCAGCCATTCGGAGTCTTCATTTCTGAAAAAACTCTTTCCGCTCCAGACAAAAGAGTTGCCCTCCAGCTCCCAGCGGATCCCGATGCCCTGATTGAAAAAGAAGAGCCCGCTTAAAGAATCGAGCCGGCTCGAGCCGCGCACCGCACAGGAGCCTTGTAGCTGAATTTTCATTCTTTGCAGCTGCTCTGTATCGAACTGACCGGAAAGAAGATCTGCTAGAGCGCAATTTGCTTCTCCTTCCAAATCGACTCTCTCAATTCCGCCAGCAGCTTGCCATTTCGAAGAGATCCATCCCGCATCTTCCAGACGGAGTCGCCCCATCGTCTTGCACTCGGAGAGATGCAAAAATCCGCTAAGAGTGCCGGTTAGAGAAGAAATTTCAGGGGACTGGAGTATTTTGGAAAAAGGGGCAAGCGGCCAATTCTCGAAGTTCAGCTCAATCGCACTATCGAGGCAGGCAAGCTCCATTTTACCATCCTCTCCCTCCAGGATCAGCTGTCTGTCCTGAAAAGAGAAGCGTCCGGTAAAGGGATGCGCCCCCAGAATCTCAAAGGTGCCATCTTCAGCAGTCAGAGCCATCTGCCGTTTTCCACCCTGACCCTGAAAAAGATCGGCAGAAATCCCGTGCGGCAGGATCAAATGGGGTCGATAGAATCGGATCGCAGCCGGTTTAGTTTTCCAGAAATTGATCGAGATCTGATCTGCAAGTAGTTCATAAGAAGGCTGGCCGGATAGCCGTGCATCATAGAGAACAATCGCTCCTTTCTCGAGGCGCAATTCTCGATAAGAGAGAGCGCACCCCGATTTCCAAAGCGCCACTTCCCGAACGCAAAAAGAGAGGATCGCATGCCAGGAGAGCGCGCAGGCAAGCAGAACTAGCAAAGAAAAAAAGAGACCTCGGCGAAATGCTGTTCTCATCAACTCCATTGTAGTGAGGCGACACGTAAAATTCCAAAAATGTTTGCTTTTTCGTCAATTGCACTGAAGCAGAGAACCTTATCAAAAATACAAAAAATACTTCCTTGATTTTCAGAGATCGATCATAGTCTTTCCGAAAAATTATCTATTAAGGAGATTTTTTATGATTTCAGTTACAAGCAGCATGATAAATTGCACACCCCATGATATACATGTGTATGATGACGCAGGAAAGGAGATTATAGCGACATATCCTCGTTCAGGTCATGAACTGCGTCTTGCACAAGCACCTCAAGTACAGGTGGGAGAATTAACTACAGAAAGCGGGAAGACTATCCGAGTTTACAGTCCACAAGAGTTCGGAGATGTAGAGGGACTACCTCCTTGTAAAGATGGTGATTGCCCAGACATTCTTGTTTCTATGGTGGCAGCTCTAAAACTAAAAGAAACCGGAAGCTGGTCAGGAGGGGTATTTGGCCCTGATACAGGGAAAGGAGCCGTTAGAGCAGAAAATGGGCAAATAACAGGAACCACACGGTTGATTCAATATTGCGCTCGAAGAGCTCTAAACATGTAATTTAAACCGTCGAAAAAACAGGATCCGCTACGCTGGCAGGCTCCTGTTTTTTTTTCAATCTTTCAGTCGCCTCTTATTAGAATTGCAACATAACTCCCAAGAGCAGTATGTACCAATTTAATGAAACGTTTTTTTCCAATAGCTATTTTATGCACTCTTTTGGTGTTGGTCGTCATCGGACTTGTTCTGATGTTTCGAAAAAACAGCCATAGAAGCCACCTTGTTCTCTATGGAAATGTTGATGTGCGCGAGGTCGATATCGGCTTTCGCGTGCCCGGACAAGTGTGCCAACTCTTTTTCGAAGAGGGCGATTTTGTCCCGAAGGGCGCTCTGATGGCCTCTCTCATCAAAACACCTTATGATGAGAATGTAAAGCATGCAGAGGCGAATCTCGAATCCATACAAGCTGCTCTTAAAAATGCGGAGATCCTGCTCAAAAGACGAAAGGAGCTGATCGGCGTCGGCGGCGTTTCTCAAGAAGATCTCGACAACACGCAAGCGGCCCGCGATGCTCTCCAGGGACAATTTCAGGCGGCAGCATCAGCTCTGCAGATTGCCAATGACAATCTCTCCTACACGATGGCCTATGCGCCGAACGATGGCATTTTGCTCACGCGCATCAGGGAGCCTGGCACGGTCGTGAGAGAAGCCGATCCGGTCTATACGCTCTCTTTGACCTCTCCCATCTGGATCCGCGCCTATATTGCTGAGCCAGATCTCGGTAGAGTGGCGTATGGAATGGATGCGAAAATCTATACCGATACAAGAGGCGGCAAATCCTACCACGGTAAGGTAGGCTTCATCTCGCCTGTCGCTGAATTTACTCCCAAAACGGTCGAAACAACACAATTGCGCACCGATCTGGTCTATCGCTTAAGGATCTATGCGGAAAATCCAGACCAGGGGCTCAAGCAGGGCATGCCGGTTACAGTGAAACTCCGGACCCGGATGACCGATGAATGAGAGCTGTGGGCTGGTCTCTATCCAAAATCTCTCGAAGCGCTTTTCCCCTGAGCAGCCTTTTGTCCTGGAGAATATCTCAGCTGAGATTCCAAAGGGACATATCGTAGGGCTTGTCGGCCCGGACGGCGCAGGTAAAACAACGCTGATCCGGCTCATCGCAGCGCTCTTACTTCCCACATCCGGTTCGATTTCGATCGGGGGCAAAGATACCGTAGCTGATCCCGAATCGATTCATCTCAACACCGGCTATATGCCGCAGAAATTCGGGCTCTATGAGGATCTCACCGTTCAGCAGAATCTCGATCTCTATGCGGATCTTCGCGATGCCGGATCAAATCGGAAAGAGATTTTCGAAAGACTGCTTGCCTTCACAGGTCTTGCACCCTTTACCAAGCGCCTCGCCGGAGATCTCTCGGGCGGTATGAAGCAAAAACTCGGCCTTGCCTGCACCATGATCAAAAAACCGGCGCTGCTGCTGCTCGATGAGCCGAGCGTGGGCGTCGATCCGCTCTCGAGACGCGAGCTTTGGAAAATGGTCGGTGAGCTTCTGGCGCAAAACATCTCTGTGATCTGGAGCACCGCCTATCTCGATGAGGCGGAGCGCTGCCATTCGGTTCTTCTGCTCAACAAGGGCAAGCTCGTCTACACAGGACCTCCAAGCGGCCTCACCAAACAGGTTGAGGGCAGAGTCTTCAAAGCAGCGGCTGTCGATGGTGGCCGAAGAAAGCTCTTGAGAGATGTACTTCGCTGCAAAAACGTCTCCGATGGCGCTCTGCAGGGAAACGACATCCGTATCGTCTTCAAGGCCAATCAACCTATGTCTCTCGACACCATGCATCTGAATCTGGCTCCGACAGCGCCGCGTTTTGAAGATGCGTTCATCGAGCTGCTCGGAGGCGGCCCCGGCGGCGAGTCGGAGCTAGCCGACAAAACGCCTACCTGCCCGGCAAACAACTACTCTCCCGTCGAAGCAAATGAGCTGACGAAAAAATTCGGCTCGTTTACGGCCGTCGACAAGATCTCTTTTTCCGTAAAGCATGGAGAGATCTTCGGGCTTCTCGGACCGAACGGCGCAGGAAAATCGACGACATTCAAGATGCTCTGCGGTCTTTTGCAGCCCACTTCCGGAACCGCGCTGGTCAACCATCTCGATGTGCAGAAAACACCGGCCCAGGCAAGAGCGCAGATCGGCTACATGGCGCAGAAGTTTTCTCTCTACGGCCTTTTAAGCGTGCGCCAGAATCTCGAATTTTTCTCAGGGATCTACAATCTCAGAGACAAGGCGCAGAAAGACGCGATCGACGAGATGGTGCAGACCTTTTCCCTCGGCCCCTACCTGAACACATCTGCCGAATCGCTGCCGCTCGGCTTCAAACAGCGCCTTTCGCTCGCCTGTGCGACGATGCACCATCCGTGCGTGCTTTTTCTCGATGAGCCTACCTCCGGTGTCGATCCGCGCGTGCGGCGCGAATTTTGGAACCACATCAACGGCCTTGTCGAAAAGGGTGTGACCGTGCTGATCTCAACCCATTTCATGGACGAGGCGCAGTACTGCGACAGGATCGCTCTGATCTACCAGGGCAAAATCATCCGGCTCGACACACCCGATGCACTTCGCGAGGGTGCCAAGAGTGAAGGGAATCAAAATCCGACGCTCGAAGATGCCTTCGTTCAACTGATTGAGGGGTATGGCCAAACTAAGCCCTAGGCGTCTTCGCGCCCTCATCCGCAAAGAAACATTTCAGATCATCCGCGATCCGAGCAGTATTCTGATCAGCCTCGTTCTGCCGCTTCTTCTGCTCTTTCTCTATGGCTACGGCGTCTCGCTCGACCTGAACCATCTGCGCATCGGCCTGGCACTGCAAGACAGCTCTCCCGCAGCACGAAGCTTTGCTCAGTCGATGACCGATTCTCGCTACTTTGATGTCAAAATCGCCAGAGATGAAAGAGAGCTGGAAAGAGATCTGGTCAAAGGAAATATCCGTGGTATCGTCGTCATCCCCTCGTATTTCTCCTCGTTTCTGGAAAGGCCCGACACCCGAGCGCCTATCCAGGTGATCGCCGACGGCAGCGAGCCGAATACCGCTAACTTCGTGCAGAACTACGTTCTGGGAGCCTACCAAAACTGGCTCAAGCAGGAGCAGATCGTCCAGGGCATCGAAACCTCGCCCGGCATCGCAATCGATACGCGCTACTGGTACAACGAAGAGCTGGAGAGCCGCAATTTCCTCATCCCCGGCTCGCTGGCCATCATTATGACGCTCATCGGCACCCTACTGACCGCGCTCGTCGTTGCGCGCGAATGGGAACGCGGCACCATGGAAGCGCTCATGTCAACACCGGTCAGCATTGAAGAGATTGTCCTTTCAAAACTCATCTGCTATTTCGTGCTTGGAATGGCCTCAATGGCCATGTGCGTTATTCTCGCCGTCACACTCTACGGAGTGCCATTCCGTGGATCGATTCTACTTTTGGCCTTCGTCTCCGCCGCCTTTCTTGTCTGTGCGCTCAGCATTGGTCTTCTGATCTCAACGCTTGCCAAAAACCAGATTGTCGCCTCGCAAATCGCCATTGTCGTCGCCTTTTTGCCGGCCTACATCCTGTCGGGCTTCATCTTTGAGATCAGCAGCATGCCCTGGTTCATTCGGGGATTGACCTACGTCATGCCGGCGCGCTACTTCGTGCAGTGCCTGCAGACGCTCTTTCTCGTCGGAAACGTCTGGCGCCTGATTCTATTCAATCTGATTCCGATGCTCGGCATCGGCCTTTTGTTCTTTTTTCTCACCGCCAGAAAAACCGTCAAGAGGATCGAATCATGATCTACCGCATCTATTCGCTCATCGTCAAAGAGCTCATCGGCGTCTGGCGCGATCCGAAAAGCCGTTTTGCGATCCTGATGCCGCCCATCATCCAGCTCTTCATCTTCACCTTTGCGGCAACGCTCGACGTAAAAAACGTATCGATCGGCGTTGTCAACCGCGACAATGGCGAAAAAGGATTCGAGCTCATCGAGCGCTTCCGCGGCTCGCCTACTTTTAAGCACATCATCTACCTTCCCTCTGTCGACTCCATTAAAGATTATATCGACCGACAAGAGGGCGTTATGGCGATCTCCATTGATGAGAGCTTTTCAAGACGACTCGACGCCAATAAACGAGCCTCAGTGCAGCTCCTTTTCGATGGCAGAAAATCGAATACCGCACAGATTGTCGCCGGCTATGCCAATACGATCATCCAGCAATTTGAAAATGACTATCAGTCCAATCGCAATGTACCGCTTCGGAAGACGAAGCTCTCTCCGCGCTACTGGTACAACCCGAACATCCTCTACTACTGGTACAATGTGCCCTGCCTCGTCTCGATCCTCTCGATGCTCACCTGTCTCATCATCACCTCGATCTCTGTCGCCCGCGAAAGGGAGCTTGGCACCTTCGATCAGCTGCTCGTCTCTCCCCTTCTGCCGATTGAGATCCTGCTGGGGAAAATTATTCCCGGCATTCTGATCGGACTTGCAGAGGGCTCGATCATTCTGCTCGTCGGCGTCTTTATCTTTGGAGTCCCGTTTACAGGCTCCGTGCTGCTCTTTTATCTCTGCCTGTTTTTCTTTGTCAGCGCGATCGGCGGGGTCGGCCTCTTTATTTCTTCACTCTGCTCGACACAGCAGCAGGCGATCCTCGGCACCTTTATCTTCATGGTTCCCTCTGTTATTCTCTCCGGTTTTGCAACTCCGATTGAAAATATGCCAACCTGGCTGCAGCCCGTCTCCTACTTCATGCCGCTGCGCTACATGCTCGTCATTGCAAAAGGCATTTTTCTTAAAGAGATGCCCGCCTCCATCGTTTTCAACCAGGCGTGGCCGATGGTCGTCATCGCCTTTTTCACGCTGCTCGGAGCCGGCATGTTTTTCCGAAGGAGGCTCGCATGAGACGCCTCGCCATACTCCTGCTCCTCGCCGTTTCAAGCTGCAAAGTAGGGCCCAATTACCAGCCCCCGGAAAACGCCATTGGCGACGAGTGGCAGAAAACGGAAGCAGACGAGCCCTTCAACAGCTGCGATCCTCAAACGACCTGGTGGAAAGTCTTCGACGATCCTCTGCTCGATAAGTATATCGAAGCTGCCGTGCTCAGTAATAATGAGCTGCTGAGAGCGGAGGCCGCCATCTGCGAGGCAAGAGCCTTGCGCGAAGTGGCTGCATCAAAACTCTTTCCGCAGATCAGTGCCGATTTGAGCGCGTTCAGAGTAGACTTCAGTAAAAATCTATTCAACCTGATCCCGCTGCCGCCGCTCTTCAACCTCTTCAACGCCCTCTTCGACGCCTCCTGGGAGATCGATCTCTTTGGCAAGACGCGGCGCACCATCGAGCTGGCCGACGCGCACATCGGCAGCGTCACAGAAGATAGAAACGATCTACTCGTCTCCACCCTGGCAGAGATCGCCAGAAACTATATGGAGCTAAGAAGTTTTCAAAAACGCTCGGAACTGACGCAGCGCAATATCAACCTGTTAGAAAGCAGCGCTGAAATTGTGCGCATGCAGTTTCAAGTCGGCACGGCGAACAAACTCGATCTAGAAAGAATTGAAGCGTCTCTCGACAGCGCACGCGCCAGCCTGCCCGATACGCACGCGCAGATCTACCGCAATATCTATGCGATCTCAATACTGACAGGCGAGATGCCCGATACCCTCGTCGATGAGCTGCTCCCCACACAGCCGCTACCAAGACCACCCGAAGAGGTCGCCATCGGCCTCCGCTCAGATCTGCTCCGCCGCCGCCCCGACGTAAGGCGTGCTGAAAGACAGCTCGCGGAAGCCACCGCCGGCGTCGGCATCGCAGTCGCCTCCTTCTACCCCTCCTTCACACTCCTCGGCGCAGCGGGAGTGGAGTCGACGCAGCTCAAAAAACTGTTCCGCGGCTCCAGCAGAACCTGGGCCTACGGCGGCAACATGGATCTACCAGTCTTTCAAGGGGGAAAACTCGTCGGCACTTTGCATATCGCCAAAGCAGAATTATGTATGGCGGGCTACCAGTATCAGAACACCGTCCTCAGCGCACTGCAGGATGCAGAAGGATCGCTCGTCACTTATTCGGACGATCTAATCAGCGCAAAGCTGATGAGAGAGAGTGCAGATCGCATCAATGAAGTCACCAAACTGACTGCCAGCCGCTATGAAGCCGGGCTGGTCTCCCTGCTTGTTCTTCTAAAGAGTGAGCAGGAATCGGTGACAGCTGATCTGAATCTATTGGACTCGGATACCACTGCTCTCATTGATCTCGTCTCGCTCTACAAAGCCCTCGGCGGCGGTTGGCAGCGCGAAGAAGAGTGCAACCCCTCTGACGAATAGACCAGTTCCGGAAAGTGATGCTTTCACGATTCACTAACGATTAGTTATACTGTTGCCAGTTGCGGATGCGGTACTTGTCTTTCTTCTTTAATTGGCAAGCTGTGACATCAAAATGTGAAGGAGTTATGCGATTTCGAGTCTACCACTGAATATTGAATTAGAAACAAAATCCATTTTGAAAAAACTAACAAAAGCGCACCAAGCGCTTGCAGAATTAAAGGGTGTAAGCTAAGTCATTCCAAACCAAAGCATTTTGATTAGTACCCTATCTCTCCAAGAAGCCAAAGACAGTTCGGCCATTGAAAATATCATTACAACCCATGACGAATTATATAAGAGCGATGTTTCTGCAAAACAATTTGCAAATTTTGCAGCCAAGGAAGTGTATAGTTATGCAGCTGCTCTTCAGAACGCATCTCAGAAGGTAAAGAAAACAAGACTTCTGATTAATAATCACATCCTGGAAATTCAGCAGGCTCTTATAGAGAATAGTGCCGGCTTCCGTAAGATTCCCGGAACTATGCTAAAAATGACCAGACGGGTGAAGTCGTCTATACTCCGCCTCAAGATGAAAGCCAAATTCGTTTATTAATGAATAATTTGGAACAATTCATTAACGATGATTCACTTAGCGATATGGACCCTCTCATCAAGATGGCGATAATTCATCACCAATTTGAAAGCATTCACCCGTTTTACGATGGCAATGGCCGTACAGGCCGTATCCTCAACATTCTATATCTGGTAAAACTTGGGTTACTAGATACACCTGTCCTCTACCTTTCTCGCTTCATCAATCAAAATAAGAATGAGTATTACCGATTACTTCAGGCTGTGAGAGATTCTGGTTTTTGGGAATCCTGGATCTTGTACATATTAGAGGGAATAGAGCAAACCTCCCGCCAAACGGTCAGCCTTATCCTTAGCATGAGAGACTTAATGCTTCACCAGAAGCATAAGCTTCGCAGTGAACTGCCCAAGATTTATAGCCAGGATCTGTTAAATAATCTTTTTAGGCACCCTTACACCAAAATCGATTTTGTCATGCAAGAACTGCAAATCCATCGCAATACGGCAGTTAAATATCTCGAAGAATTAGTTCAGATTGGATTACTTACCAAACACAAGATTGGCAAAGAAAATTTTTATCTCAATTCGGCCTTATTCGATCTTTTAGCCAATGCCGGTCGAGCCTCATAGGGAGATCCGTTAAGATGACTGGTCTTTTAAGTCTAAAACACGAATATTGAAAGCCTTCATGCACACAAAATCGCATTTTTTTGTGCATGTTTTATGTTTCATGCACACGTTTTACTCATTTCCTATGCATATCGTACCCATCATGCATAAAAAACAGATAACTATTCGGATCCCCTCTCCTTCGAGCCTGTGAAAAATAAGGCTCTCAGAAAACCCCTCGACGGGCTCGTGAGCAAAACCAATAAAATATTTTTAATCATTACGAGTATACTGAGCGCGGTTAGATTCATCTCTTTTAGAGGCCTCACGATCTCGCAAAGATGACCCAAGCAATGCTTGCAGTTAACGATCTCTAGCCTATGTTGCTCGGACTCAAGCCAAGAGCTGATTCGTTGAAGATGTCACACATTGGCTTAATTTTTCTAAAGTACGATATACTGGAAAAAGAGAAAAAAAGCTTGGACTGTCATGAGCAAATATACATTCAAGCCCTATAGCGCAATATTTCCTATCTTATTCCGTGAGGAAAAAGAGAGAATTGCCCCTCATCTGCCGAACGATTCGCTTATCGAGCATATAGGAAGTACTGCTGTCCCTGGTTTGGGCGGAAAAGGAATTATCGATATTGCCGTTGCTGTCGATAAAGAAAGCATGGAGGGTGCATGCAAGGAACTGCAAAAGCTCGGATATGAGTTCAGGCCTTCCTTCAGCACACCTGACCGTTTCTATTTTATAATCCATCTTCCTGATCCGGAAGAAGGAAGCAGGAGATACCATCTTCATTTAACCTACCCTAAAAACAAAGAATGGAAAGAGTTTATCGGCTTCAGAGATTTCCTTAGAAGCCATCCAGAAGCTCTTAAAGAATATGCTCACTTAAAGGAAAAGGCTGCTTTAGAAACAGACCAGAACGGAGAAAAATATCGAAAAATGAAAGCGCCTTTGATTGAAAAATTCAATGCCTCAGCGGCCGTTATCGATACAAGATCGATGGATGAGCCTATTGATTTATATCGGCAAAAACTGAATCTCCCAAAGGCTGTTTTTACACACATTGATCATGAAGATGCAATGGTTGCTGCTGTATTTAAAATCACACAGCCTGGCAATCCTGATCTGATTTTGAAAGTCTGTTCGCGAAGGGGTGATTACTTGAGGGAATCTTATTTTCTGAGTCGCTTTGCCGGCAAGCTTCCCGTACCCCGCATCATCCGGCTTATCGAACCAGAGACAGGCATTGATGGAGCTGTTTTGATGGAATGCTTGGAAGGAGATCTTCTTAAAGCGGAAGCAGTCGATACCAAGCTGGCGTATGAAATTGGATCGCTTCTAGCTCGCATCCATCTTGAATGTGCTGAAGGCTATGGAGATTTGACAGATCCGGCTCATTTAAGCGCCGATCCTAGGATTCCTTTTACGATGAAATTCGAAGAAGGACTTGAAGAATGCGAAGGCCATCTACCCAAATCCTTGCTTGAAAAATGCCGGCGTTATTTCGACAAAGACATCGGCCTTCTCGCATCAACCGACGGCCCATGCATTATACACCGCGACTTTCGGCCTGGCAATCTCATTGCTGCCAATGGAAAGGTTCAAGGAATCATCGACTGGTCTTCGGGACGGAGTGGATTCGCCGAAGAGGATTTCTGTCCTTTAGAATTCGGAGAATGGCCAAGAAATTCTGATCGCAAGAATTCCTTCCTGGAAGGATATGCCTCCATCCGTAAAATCCCGGATTACAAGCATATAATGCCTCTTTTACGCTTAAGCAGGGCAGTTGCTGCAGTTGGCTTCACAGTGAAAAGAGAGACGTGGAACTCTCGAAACGCAAAGCTTTATCAGTTCAACCGCCAATTCCTTGAATCTCTATAATTTTTTATCGACGAAATATCGGCCTATTCGTCAAAAATTATGAACAATTCTGAATCTATTGGACTCGGATACCACTGCTCTCATTGATCTCGTCTCGCTCTACAAAGCCCTCGGCGGCGGCTGGGAACGGGAAGAAGAGTGCAACTCCGATGCTGTTCCCTGAACAGTCTTCCTTAAAAAAAATGAATTGCTATCTGCACCTATCGAGGTTTATCCTTTATGCAAAAAATTTCCTCTCCTCGAATCTAATAGCCCTCATGAGAAAAAATGACTGATCTGCGGATAACACAAAAAGAAGCAGAAAAATTCCTTAAGGAAGAGAAGTATAGGATCGATGATACTAAATATATACTCCCCAAAACGGGAGGCATGTTAAATATTTCTCTTAGAACGAAAACTCATACCGATTTCATCCTAGATGTTCGGCGAGGCAAGATGGCTTTGAAAAAAAATACTTTTCAGGCAAGAGTGAAAACAGAAATAATTTTAATCAGGTTAGATACAGGCGGACCTCCTCATCGGAATCCTGATAAGAAAGAAATTTTTTCTCCTCATCTCCATCAGTATCGAGATGGTTTTGATGATAGATGGGCTTATCCTTTACCCAGGAATTTTACCGATCCGGATGACTTTTGGTTAACTCTTGAGCAATTCATGGAATACTGCAATATCGTCGAGAAACCTTTTATTTTAGAGAACTAAGTTATATGGACCTAAAAGATGACGCTGAAAATCTCTTGAAGCGATATTTTGATTGGCTAAAAGAAAAAACCTTCCTTAAGTCGATTGATGACGAATGGATAGAAATTACTACTCCATACTTGGACAGACATAATGACTGCCTGCAAATATATCTAAAAAGAATTGGATCCAATTATTCTATTTCTGACGATGGCTATATTCTTGAAGATTTGACAATGTCAGGATGTGATTTCACAACCCCCCTACGAAAGGGTCTATTGACAACTATTTTAAATAGTTTTGGTGTTCAACTCGATGAAAAAACCAATCAATTGACAATTCATTGTTCAGCAGAGGACTTTCCTTTTAAAAAGCATAACATGATCCAAGCAATGCTTGCAGTTAACGATCTAGTTTATACTCATCCCACCTGAAGGGCCCCGCTGGATTGATACAGAATGAAGGAAAAGGCTGCTTTGAAAAATTGAAAGCAGCGATTTAATCTCTTTATTTTTACATAGTTGCATGCAAATGATCCAGCCCAGAGCTCTCTATACAAATCCCGTTTTCCATGACCCTATACTCCCCAAATACCTTTTGGACAACGCTCTCTAAATTCTCCATTGTGATATCAGCTGTCGCAAAAATGAGAAGATGGGAACGGGCGCCTTGCTCATCTAAACGCACCTCGATCCCAATCGTTCCCATTTTCTGAGTCCAATCAACGATTTCCCCTTCTTGCACCGCCTCTACCTGAGTCGTATCGCTGATGACACTTTTCAGTTGACGGGCAGCTTTTTGCACTTCTGGATAGAGAGCCGCGCGAATCGCCTCTCTTCGCTCTTGCTCCTCCTCCGCACATATCTCCTGAACCAGGAACCCCTCCTGGTAGAGATGGGGAAATTCGTTCTCGCGCAAGTTTTCAGCTTCGTCTTGCGTGCAAAATTCAAGCGCTTTATAGCGGTCTCGGCTTCCGTCGCCAGGATTTGCCTTCAGTTCTTTTGCGAAAATCCGCAGATTTTGCAGAGCCATAATCCCACAGGATGAATCATCACGCTGTTCTCCTCTATTAATTGAGATGAATACCGCGCCTTTTTGCTGGAAGAGAGCTTCAAACTTTTGATTCCGATTCCCTAGAGAGTCTTTGTACCAAGCCGTGACGCTCCCGTCATTTTGTCGAATCAAGGCAAAAGCCACCCAATGGAGATCGCCTAAATTCAAAATGCTCAACGTCGGCCTTTGTTCTGTCGTCTCTTCCAGGATTTCATCCAGCCTCCCCTCTAATTCGTTTTGCTGCATAGGTTGAATCAAATGGACGTGTCGTAATTCTTCCTGTAAAAGGCGAGATTGAAGGATGGCGTGAATATCTGTCCCTTGATACCAGTAGTGATGTTTTTCCCTCATTTCAAAAGCATTTTCCGCTATCTTAGGAAGGAGGAATTGTGCATCTGATTCAGGAATTCTAAGATATTCAGGAAGAGTTATCATAGCACTGCTATTGCCCAAATTTTCCCTGAGAGAAGCGGAGTTAATGGCTTGCTGAAGAAGCAAAGTATCATCGTACAATATCTTAGCAGCCAAAACTACTGAGCACGCAGTTAGGGTAGTTGTAAATATGTGCACGCATTTTATTGACAAGGCTGCGTTCGCACCGTATTGTCCTGACAGAACTACTAGTGCTGTTGCTGCAGCAGCAGTTACTAAAACAGTAGCATATAAAGTATATCTTCCATATATTACGCGATTAACCATTCCTTCCCTTGCCAAATTATCGATACCGACTAAAGATTTCTCAGCACATGGAATTAAGGCAACTCGAAGCGCTCCAGCATTTGACATTGTCACGGTTTTTTCCCTATTATTTTTCGACGCCTTGAATAGTCTAAAGTTATGAACAACTCTTAAACTAAATTATTAATCACATCTTCCCTAAGAGGGGCGGAATTAATAGCTTGCTGAAGAGCTGAAGTATGCTTGCACAATTTATTAGCAGCTAAAATTGACATACCCGTAGCTAGGATAGTTGCAAATACGTAACCGCATTTGAATGCCGGGTGTATGTCCGCACCGTATAGGACTCCTGCTCCTGTTGCTCCAGCAGCCGTTGCTAGAACATCTGCATATAAAGCAATTCTTAGATTTTGTACGCGCGTAACCATTCCATCCAATGCTAAATTACGTACACCGATGGCTTGTCCATTTAAAGCACATGGAATTAAAGCAAATCCAACTGCTTGAGCATTTGACATTGTCATGTTTCTCTCCTTATTCTTTTTCTGCACCTTGAATAGAGCTCTGGTATTGCTCTTTGGAAAGAAGCGATTTAATCTCATCTTTTTTAGAAAGTTCGATGCGAAAAATCCAGCCATCCGTTTCGGGAGCCCTGTTGATCTTTGCAGGAGAGGAACGTAGATCTTCATGCACGGCGATGATTTTTCCCGATACGGGAGAATACATGTCGGCTGCGGCCTTTGTCGATTCCAGCACACAGATCTCTTCTCCAGCTTTGACTGTGCTGCCGATCTTAGGAAGCTCGACATGGACGATCTCTCCAAGCTCGCTTTTGGCGTGGTTGGTGATGCCGACTGTTCCGATATTGCCATCTAGCAGGATCCATTCATGCGTCTGGGTAAATTTCATTTGCGGCCGCCTGTCAGTTTTACCGTTGCCCAAAGAGATGGATGCTGTTCGAGAGAAAACTCTTCTGAGGTGACTGCAAAATGCTGTGCAGATGCGCCGGCTCGGTTGACGCGGTAGGTAAATCCGAGGCGGGGAAACTGTTTCGGATCGTATCCGTAGAGGCAATGAGCGGGAATCTCTACTTTAAGCGTATAGGATTTCGCGCTGCTGTCTACAACGACGGAAAGATCGTCGGGATCGCAGATGCGATGCAGATCATCGCTATAAAAGCGGGTAGTTTCACGTCCATGGATTCCATCTTTTTCGTCCGGTGTAAAGACAAACTGATGGCAGAATTTAGAGATGTGGGACTTAGACTTGAGATCGCGCGTGTCGAAAAAGAGTTCCAGAGAATCTTCTTCAGTTCTATCTCGGACATGCGCCTCAAAAACGATCTTCTCCTCACTCCATCCCATGAAGAGGTCGGCAAATCCTTCTTCTGAACAAAAATCGTCGACCGCCGGCAGGCGCGAGTCGGAATTTGTTTTCAATGCGCCTTTACTTAAGTAAGGGCATTCCCATGAGAGGGCGAAAAATTGAACCGGAGAGAGCGATGGGATTTCTTCAAAGATCGTCATGAGTTTCTCCTTCAATTCTTAAGGGAAATACAAGAGCATGTTTTTGAAGAGCAATCTCTAAAAGACGGTCGGCAAAGCAGCGCTGTGCTTCAAGTGAGAGTGTCTCTTTACCGAACTGGATCTGATCCAGAATCGGTTCTGTTGAAATCTCTCGATTTTTCAGGAAGAAAAAGAGAATTTCTCCATTCGGCGGTACATGGACAGGCGACCATTCCCCCGGCTGCAGAACATAAGGCTGCTGATTCATCCAATCCTCTCGGCTGCTGCGTTCGATGGTTCGTTCTGTCGTATTCAAATTCCATAGTCCGGTCTCAAGAGCTTCGCCATTTTTCATCGAAGAGAGCGCGCGGCGCATCAGTTCCTGAAAGCGGTGGCTTGCATAAAACTCCAAAGAGCCCTGGCCAGGATCCCAGGTGCGTTCGGCATTCGATTGATCGATCTTTTTGAAGAGGTCGGAAAAGAGCATGCGGATCGCCGTTTGGCGCACTTCACTCAAAGGTTTCCACTCCCCTGCTTCATTTTTAAATGCGGAGGGAGATTTTGAGCGGATGCGGCGATATTCCTCTTCGAGAAATCTCTCGATCGGTATGCGTTTCTTCTCTTTAGCGTCAGTAAAAGAGAGGATGGAGATGCCATCTACCAGCTCAACACCTTCGACCCTGAAGATCACGTCCTTCTCACGATAGGCTCTCAATGATTCGATCGCTTCAAAATCGTTTGCAAGCGCGCGAATCAAGAGCGCTTCAAACTCTTGAGGCGACTGGATCTCGAGGCCGTCGATACGATCTTTTGAAACCAGAATTTCTTTCTCTTCGACTGCTGCAGAATGAAATGCTGTTTCGATCCATTCGGGGCGCTCGGAAACAATTTGTAATCGGCTCCACTCATTAATGGCTTTTCGTCGGGTTGGATCGATTTTTTCCAGGATTGCAAAGCGCGCATCGGGGCTCTCTGCCTCTCCCAGACGGGCAAACTGTTTCTGAAGTAGATTCCAGTTCTTCTCTTCGACCTGCCAGTCCCACACTTCGGAAAGAGAGAGCGAGGCTCCTAGAGAGGCCGTATCCAGTTTTGCCGAGCGGATGCGATAGATGGTGGCTGTCAATTCGGGAGCTTTTTTGATCACTTCTTCGACAGCCAGCAGCTCATGGGGCAGAGCGAGTGGATCTGTCGATTTTGTCTTGCAGACAAGCCTAGTGTACGCCTCGAATGCAAGGAGATCTTCCATGCCGGAAAAATGCAGTTCTTTCGGAAGGGTATACACATCGACAGTCGCCTTTTCTCTGGCAAAATCGGCAAATTTTTGGTAGGGCAGAGGATCGATCAGAGCAGCTTGTCCAACTTGATTGAACCAGCGCAAAAATCCAAGCGCTTTTTGCCAGAGGCGAACGCCGTCGTTTTGTGCAATTCCGTGGCTTTGCAGCACCCGAAGATGCGGTCCAAATTGCTTGAGAAAATCGACCCTTGCCTCTTCTCTGGATACCTTCATCCCCTGCTCTTTGGCCAATGCAGATCCATTAAGGATAAATTGGGATGTGAGATCGAGAAATTCGCGTCCGAACCAGTCTTCGATCGTCTTGCAACCGAAGAGCGAAAAATCGCCGTTTGCCAGCCGAGGATCCATCGGAAGCCCCGCCTGGTTTTGCTGATAGATCAGAACGCGCTGCACGAGCTCCGGTGGAATAGATTCCTGGAGAGAATAAACGCGGGACCAGAGAGCAAAAAATTGCGGATCGCTCTCATCGAGTTTCTGTAATTTGGCCACTTCATCAAGGAGACCCGGAGCGAGCTGCGACCAGACGGTTCTTGCATCGAGAAACGGAGCGGATGGGTGGGAATAAAATCTTGCGGCTCGCACTTTGGCCAGCCTCGACTGCCATTGCCCTTTGAGACCCTCAAAATAGGCGTTGGAGAGCAGCTCGGCCGCTCCGGTTTTTAAAACCGCCTGATGAAAGACTCCTCCGGAACTTTGCATCCCCAGCAAAGTGGAGAGCTGCCGAATTTCAGAATAAGAGAGATCCGAGCCGTCAATGGCTCGTCCGACGACAAAGTCTTTCTTCTTTTCGAAGGCGCCCATCGAACTCGAGGTTCCAAAAAAGGAAAATGAGACGATAATCACGACCGTAACGATGATCATGAAGAAGCGCTGGTATTTGCGAAAAAACTCCAGCATAGCCACATTTCAGTAAAAGTTGCCTTTGGACGATAGCAAGAGCCAAAGTTTGTTGCAATAGACTCAGTAAGCTTTGGCGAAAATAACGCGGCGGGAACTTGGCTCGCCCGTAAAGATGCAGCGCCCCTTCTCCTCAGGCATATCGAACGGAATGCAGCGGATGGTCACGTTGAGATCTTCTTGGACCTTTTTCTCGTGAATCGGATCTTCGTTCCAATGGCAGAGCGCAAAGCCGCCCTTTTCATCGGAAGCGAAAAATTCATTGAACTCTGTGAGGCTATCGATGCGCACGGTATGCTGCTTGCGGAAAGCTGTCGCCTTTTTAAGCAGGTGATCCTGGATCTCCTGTAAAATGTCAGGGATGCGGTCGGCGAGATCTTCTCTGGAGACCGTTGTCTTTTCTTTATGCGGACGGTCGCGTCTGAGAAGAGAAAGCTCTCCCGATTCGATTTCGCGCATTCCGATCTCAAGGCGAAGCGGTATCCCCTTTTTCACCCAAGACCAGCCTTTTTCTCCACTGCGGAGATCTCGTTTGTCGACGAGGACCTTCAAAGGTATGCCGTCGTAATGCGTTTTTTTAAGCTCGGCAGCAAGAGTTTCGCAGTAGGAGAGAATCTCTTCTTTCGTCTCTTCCTTGTGGATGAATGGAATGATCACCAGATGCGCAGACGCAACGCGCGGCGGAAGCACGAGGCCATCATCATCGCTGTGTGTCATGATCATTGCTCCGATCAGACGCGTCGTGGTTCCCCAGGATGTTGTCCAAGCGTACTCTCTTTCTCCCTGCTCGTTATTGAAGAGAATCTCGCACGATTTGGCGAAATTTTGTCCGAGGAAATGAGAAGTGCCTGACTGCAGAGCCTTGCGATCCTGCATCATCGCTTCGATCGTGTAGGTCGCAACGGCGCCGGGAAAGCGCTCATGAGCTGTTTTTTCACCGCAAATAACCGGAATAGCGAGATAGCGATGGCAAAAATCGCTGTAGAGCTCAAGCATGCGCAGGGTCTCAATTTCGGCTTCTTTAGCGGTGGCGTGAGCGGTATGCCCTTCTTGCCAGAGAAATTCGGCTGTGCGCAAAAACATGCGTGTGCGCATCTCCCAGCGAACTACGTTGGCCCACTGGTTAATCAAAAGCGGTAGGTCGCGATACGAATCGACCCATTTAGAAAAGGAGTGGCCGATGATCATTTCGGAGGTCGGGCGCACGATAAGCGGCTCTTCGAGCTCCCCTGCAGGAACGAGCTTGCCGTCTTTGTTTTTTTCCAGGCGATGGTGCGTCACGACTGCGCACTCTTTTGCAAAGCCCTCTACGTGCTGAGCTTCTTTTTCAAGAAAACTGAGAGGAATAAAAAGAGGAAAATAGGCGTTCTGGTGGCCTGTCTCCTTGAACATTGCATCGAGCACGCGCTGGATGTTTTCCCAGACGCTGTAGCCCCACGGCTTGATCACCATGCAGCCTCGCACCGGCGAATGCTCGGCGAGATCTGCGGCTTTGAGAACCGACTGGTACCATTCAGGATAATTTTCCGCTCTCGTAGGTTCGATGGCGGTTCGGACTTTCTGATTCATAGGCAAGGGATTATAGTTTGGAGCGCAGATTCTCTGCCAGGCGTTTTTGGATATCAGAGCGCATCGAGTGCAAAGCCTCTGTGCTCCAATAGCGCTCAAGAGGAGCAAAAGTGTAGGCCATCATCGCTTGGAGAACGTCTTTTTGCGATACCAGCACATCTCTCAACAGCTCGACCTGGGGCTGCGCTAGTGAGATCGTCCCTTGGTGCAGATAGCCGTTTTTTCGACGGCGCTGTGCAGCGCCGGCAATTTTTCGCCCTTGATGGACGACATCATACACGGTCGGCCGCGCCATGCAGAAATGGTTCGCTCCATACTCCGCATCCTGGGGGATCAGCTCGATCGGCTCTCTCAGATGCAGATAATCGCGCATTGTCTCTTTGACCGCTTCGTTGACGAAGCGATAATTTTCCAGGGTCACTTTGGAAAAACGAGGGTGATTTGCCGGCATCAGAAAAGAAAAAGCGAGGTCCCAAATATGAAAAACAATTCCTCCCCCCGTCGGACGACGAGCGAGGGTCAGGCGATGCTTCTGGATCTTATCGAGATCGAGATGCTTGCTCGGATCGATAAAATATCCGTAGGTCGCGCAAGGGCCGCTCCAGCGGTAAAGATGCAGAATCGGAGAGCCGTCTGGATCGAGTTCTGAGAGGAGCCTTTCATCGAAACGCATGTTGGCGTCGGCGCTGTTTGATCCGGTGTCGAGTATCTGTAGCATATTTTTTACTTCACAAAGAATCCCAAAAGGGACTATGAGAAATTTCTTTCAGAGGATACGGGTTGTCAGCCCCCCTTGCAAGGATAAAAATCTCCTGGCATAAGCGGCTAACAAGCAAATTTTTAAGCATAATTGCCATTTAGGCTAGAAAAAGATACAATAGAGGTGTTTCCCTAGAAGCGCCTGAAAACGTTGGAGATCTCATGTTCGACAAATTCACAAATCGCGCAAAGCAAGTAATCAAGCTGGCTAAAAAAGAAGCGCAACGACTCAATCACAACTACTTAGGGACAGAGCATGTGCTTCTGGGCCTTCTCAAACTCGGTCAGGGGATCGCCGTCAACGTTCTTCGCAACCTGAATCTCGACTATGAGACGATACGAACCGAGGTCGAGCGCATCGTCGGATTCGGCCCCGAAATCCAGGTCTACGGAGATCCTGCTCTTACGGGAAAAGTCAAAAAAGTATTCGAGTTTGCCAATGAAGAGGCCTCGAATCTCAATCACAATTATGTCGGCACAGAGCATCTTCTGCTTGCACTCCTCCGCCAGACGGATGGGGTAGCCGCTCAGGTTCTAGAGAATCTGAACGTCAATCTCAAGGAAGTGCGCAAAGAAGTTCTTAAAGAGCTGGAAACATTCAATCTGCAGCTTCCTCCGATGGGAACCTCCCAACCACCTCCTGCACCCTCATCATCCCGCCAGCCGCAAGATCGAGGCCTTCCGCCGCCATCGGGCGACAAAATGCCAGCTCTGCGCGCCTATGGCCATGACCTGACCGAAATGTGCCGCGAAGGAAAAATGGATCCCGTCATTGGACGCCGCGAAGAGGTCGAGCGCCTAATCCTAATCCTCTGCCGCAGACGCAAGAACAACCCCGTCCTCATTGGAGAGGCCGGCGTCGGCAAAACAGCGATCGTCGAGGGACTGGCCCAGGCCATTGTGCGCGGCGATGTTCCAGACAACCTGCGCAAGAAAAAATTGATTTCTCTCGACCTGACTCTGATGATCGCCGGAACAAAATACCGCGGACAGTTCGAAGAGAGGATCAAAGCCGTCATGGACGAGATCCGCAAAAACGGCAACGTCCTTCTCTTTATCGACGAGCTACACACAATCGTGGGAGCCGGAGCGGCAGAGGGCGCCATTGACGCCTCGAACATCCTCAAGCCTGCGCTGTCTCGCGGTGAAATTCAGTGTATCGGAGCGACCACGCTCGACGAATATCGTAAGCATATCGAAAAAGATCCCGCTCTCGAGCGCAGATTCCAGAAAATTCTTGTTCAGCCTCCATCGATCGACGAGAGCATTTCGATCCTCAATGGATTGAAACCCAAATACGAAGAGCATCACCGCTGCAAATACGCCGAAACGGCCGTCCGCGCGGCAGTCACTCTCTCCGAGCGTTACATCTCCGGCCGATTTCTGCCCGACAAGGCGATCGACCTGCTCGATGAAGCGGGAGCGAAAGCGCGCATTTCAATGATGCACCAGCCGTCTCAATTTGCGAATCTGGAAGTGCAGGTTGAAGAAGCCCGCGTTGCCAAGGAAGAAGCCATTGGCCGTCAGGAATATGAAAAAGCAGCTAAACTACGCGACTCTGAAAAGACCTTGCGAGAAGAGCTGCAGCGCCTGCGCGCCGACTGGGATAATCATAAAGATGAGCATCTGCCGATCGTCGACGAGGAAGATATCGCTAATATCGTCGCCAAGCAGACCGGCGTTCCCGTCACCCGCCTGACAGAGGGAGAGACAGAGAAGGTGTTGAAAATGGAAGAGACCCTCAAAGAGAGGATCATCGGCCAAGACGACGCCCTCAGCTCCGTTTGCCGAGCAATCCGCCGCAGCCGTGCCGACATCAAAGATCCGAACCGCCCTATCGGCGCGTTTCTTTTTCTCGGACCTACCGGCGTTGGAAAGACGCATTTGGCCCGCCTTCTCGCTTCCCATATGTTTGGAGGAGAGGACGCCCTTATCCAGGTCGACATGTCGGAGTACATGGAGAAATTCGCCATCAGCCGCATGACCGGCTCGCCTCCGGGCTACGTCGGCTATGAGGAAGGCGGACAGCTTACTGAACAGGTTCGCAGACGCCCCTATTGCGTCGTTCTTTTCGACGAGGTTGAAAAAGCGCACCCCGATGTGATGAACCTGCTGCTGCAGATTCTCGAAGAAGGGCGCCTGACCGACTCTGTCGGCCGCAAAATCGACTTCCGCAATACGATCATCATCATGACCTCGAACCTCGGGGCGGATCTGATCCGAAAATCGACGGAAGTGGGCTTCGGAGCGAAAGAAAACCTCCTGGATTACAAGGCGATGCAAGACAAGATCGAATCATCGGTCAAAAAACACTTCAAGCCGGAGTTCATCAACCGCCTCGACGGACTTGTCATCTTTAAAACGTTGGATAAACCATCGCTTCGCCATGTCGTCGACCTTGAGTTCAAAAAGCTCGAAAAGCGCCTTGCCCGCAAAAACATCAGCGTCACTCTCGACGATGCTGCCCGTGATCTTCTCGTTGAAAAGAGCTATGTGCCAGAGATGGGCGCACGGCCTCTTCGTCGCGTGATCGAGCAGTTCCTCGAAGATCCGCTGGCCGAAAAGCTTCTTCAGCAGCCGAATCAGGAAAAACAGTACCTGATCACGACCAAAGATGGAGCGATTGCCTTTATTGATCAGAACCCGCAGCCGGACAAAAAAGTCGCCGAAGCTCTTATAAAGAGCTAAAGCGCAATGACAAGTCTGCTAAAGGGAAGGCATTTCCCTGTCATGCTCCTGCTGATCAGTTTTGGGTCAGTAACGGGCGTGCTTTTCACTCCAGCTCTGCCGCAATTGGCAACTGATTTTGGAGTCTCTGAGAGTCATGCGCAGTGGCTGGTCACAATCTTTCTGATCGGCTACTGCATCGGACAGCTCCCCTACGGCCCCCTGGCCAACCGCTTTGGAAGAAAGCCGGCCGTTTATACAGGAATTGCGCTTGCGCTGGCAGGCTCGATTCTCTGTACTATTGCAACCTCCTTTGCCTTTCTCTGCTTTGCCCGATTCATTCAATCCTTGGGCGCTGCTGTCGGGCTTAAAGTTACATTTACGATGGTCAACGACCAGAGGAGCGGAGCTGCTGCATCGAAAATGATTGCACTTCTCTCGCTCGCCTTCGGCATTACGCCGGGACTCGCAGTAGCCATTGGCGGATTCATCACCTCTTTTGCCGGCTGGAAAGGCTGCTTTCTATTCCTGGCGATCTACGCTCTTCTAATGGGGCTTTTGTGCTTGACGCTTCCGGAAACCTCGAAACAACTGAATCCGGAGGCCCTCAAAATAAAATCGCTTGTCAGGGGCTATGCCAGACAGTTTCGGGACTCCTTTCTGGTCTCTCATGCCATTTTAGTCTCTATGACCACCTCGATGCTCTACATCTTCACCACACTATCGCCCTACATCGCAATCCAGGCTCTTGGATTGTCGCCGACTACTTTCGGCCTCTGGAATCTTCTTCCCGCCGCAGGACTTTCCTGCGGAGCGCTCATTTCCCAGCATATCGCAAGCAGGACGGGCCCGCGAGCCAATATCGCCTCAGGAATACTGATTGCGCTCATTGGAACCATTGTCATGGCGAGTTTCTTTGCCAATGATCTCATGACTGCCTGGACGCTTTTTGTCCCGCAATTTTTTATTCAGATTGGATTGAATCTAGCTTGGACGAATGCCAATACGAAAGGCTTATCGGAAAGCGAGGATAAATCGAACGCGACAGCCGTCCTTCAATTCATCAGCCTTGCCGGTGCGGTAATCGGAGTCTTTCTGGTCGGGCGCTTTACTCCGACAGATGAGATGCTCCTGCCTGGAGCCTATCTGATTGCCCTGATTCCCATGATTTTAATCTGGCTGAGTCTCAAGAAGCTGTAAGTACAACTTCTCAAAGGCCAAGATGTTTCCTGGCCTTTTTCTGGCCTCTTTATGGAGCCAAAGTAATAGTGCCTACCAATCCGTTTGATTCGCCGTCGGGACCCGAAGAAAAATAGAGGGTGCCGTTAGAATTGAACTCCAAAGCCCAGAGCCCATCAATCTGAATGGGATTGCCTGAGGTATCCGTGAGCTGACCTAGAAAAGCACCTGTTGAGGCATTATACGCATGGATCAATCCGTCGCCGAAATTACCTACAAGTAAAGCCCCGCTAAAATCGCCAAACGTACTGGGTGCAATCGCCAATCCCCAAGGTGAATTTAAGTTCCCTTGCGTGATCAACCTACTGAGAAATTGCCCACATGGAGAAAAAATATCCACATAACCGTTGCCTACGCCTGGGTCGTCATCACGATTGTCAGGAGGGAGTTGTTTGGCATAGGTTACATAAATATAACCATTCATGGAGCGAACATTGAAAGGGGCAAAACCAGGGAGAACGCCTGGATCTTGCGAATATTTTATGTAGTTGAAGTTTGAATCAAAGATAGCAACCCTACCGTTATGGAAGTCGGTTGCGAATAAATACATCCTTCCGCAGCTATCTGCGGCAAAGTCAATACCTTTATAGACCGCTTCTAAGTCAGAAGTGTCTACCGCGATGACGGCATTTGCAGGATCGACGGCGCTGTTAAAGCCCAAGATCGTACCAGCTTCGGAGGCAAAAACAAAACGAGATGGTTGCATATTCGGCATAGTACCGATCAAAAAGTTAGTGCCAGGGTTGAGTGCGGCTCCCGTAGGATTCGTCATAACATTGATGACGAAAGGAACAATGGTACCATCAGGCCTGTAGAGTGTTGATAAATTAGAGTCATTATCGGCTACCCAAAAATTCCCGTTGGAAACAAAAAAAAGTCCCCAAGGATTGACCAGATTAGGATCTGTATTGGGTGCGACGTTTAGTTGATTCGATACTAATGGATTCACAGTGTAATGGGAAACGGCGGCGGCGTCTTGAGGCAAAATCCCGATTAAGAATGTAGCCAGTAAACCGGACGTTAATTTTTTTAAATTGCTCATGAGTTTTTCCTGTCATGATGTTGTTGCGTTCGCTACAACTTAACAAACAATTTGTCAAGTCATAGTCAAATCTTAACAAACAGCCGCTTTACTGCCATCAAAATTTTTACATGACGTGACCGCGCTAAGGCCTCCGCCTTTGAAGCTCGGTCAATTTCTTAGAGATTAAGGCGTGTCGTCAATTAAAGGTTTCGTCGATTTTGGGGATTATTTTGGCCGATTTTTGTCTCTTTTTGCGGGGGTAGTATACGAGCCCTGATACAACCCCCGCAAAAAGCGACTCAAAAGAACCCCAAAATCGACAGAAACTTTAATTGACGACACGCCCTAGGAGGGACGGATCAGACTAAAGCAGCTGTTTGGGCCGTGCGTAGATTCGTTTCAAAAACCTTGATCGCTTCAAGAAGCTTCTCTTTCGAGGGTCTCTTTTTCAAAAATGCTAGATTTTCAGGCTTGCTGCTGAGATGAGCCAGCTTGGATAGAAGATGTAGATGCCGTTTGTCATCACAAGCAAAAAGGAAAAAAAGCGTATGTACTTTTTCTCCGTCGAGTGCGCCATATTCTATCGGTTTGTCAGGAAAAACAACCGAGACAACATCAAAGGAGTCTTGCAAAAGAAAATCGCGCGTATGGGGCACGGCAATCCCGTTGGATAGAGCCGTAGGCATCAGACGCTCTCTGTCTAAAAGCAGTTCCGTCAAAACATCTGCATCTAGCTGAATGTCTTTTGCTATGGCTTGCATGGCTGAGCGGATCACCTCTTCTTTGGTCGATCCAGGTACATTTGTCCAGACGCCGCCTTTATTAATGGCGCGAAGCAGTCCAAACTGATGCGTCCCCAATCTTTCAGCCCCGCCCGATTCAGAGGAGTCAAAAGGAGAGAATTTCCCTTTGCCCTGGCTCTGTTTACAGGCCAGCATCCAATTTTCGATTTCAGAGCGATCAAAACGAAATTGATGATTCAATCGATAATAAGGAATTTTACTGTCTGAGACCCATCGCTTCACTGTCGTTTCAGAGACGTTTAAAAGCTCTGCAACATCTTTTAGTTTTAGATCCATTTGCAATTTCCCTGTAGAACCTATTTCTGGAAAATAGCAAAAGGCCCAATATAAGCATAAGACTTTTTTCTCAAGATGAATGCTCTCTGAATTAATCTAGAAACGCGTCAAGGACTTCTTGAGCGCTGGATGCGTGCTGAAGTTCTTTGCGCAAATTCTGATCTTTGACGGCCATGGTGAGCTGCGATAGAATCTGCAGATATTCCGACTGTCTGTCATCGGGCCCTGCAATGAGAAAAATCAGTCTCACAGGAGCCTTGTCGATCGCGTTCCAGTCGATGCCCTTTTTCTGCTGGATTCCGACAGCTATATAAAATTTTTTGAATCCTTTCAGCTTGGCATGCGGCACTGCAACGCCCATTCCGATTCCAGTCGAGACGATCTCTTCGCGATCGAGTATCGCTTTACGGAACGCCGCCTTGTTGGGGAGTTTTCCGGACTGGTCTAAGAGATTGATCAATTCATCGATCGCAACATTTCGATTGGAAACGTCGAGAAAAGTAATGAGTTGTTCGTTTAGATATTCTGCTATTTTCACAATTTTTCTTTGCTTGGGAAAAACAAAAGAATTAATGCGTGCCAGTATGACCAAACCCGCCTTCTCCCCTGAGCGTTTTTGATAGCGGCTCTTCCTGGAGTAAAAACTCCGCCTGGACAACCGGCGCTAGAACAATCTGCGCGATCCGCATACCCGGATCTACCAAAAAAGCATTTTTTCCATGATTGATCAGGATGACACAAAGCTCTCCGCGATAATCGGAATCGATTGTGCCCGGCGTATTGAGCACAGTGATCTGATTTTTCAGAGCAAGGCCACTGCGCGGACGCACTTGAATTTCATATCCAGCTGGAATAGCCATCTTTAATCCCGTAGGAATCAAGAGAGAGCATCCAGCATCGATCTGAATCGGATGATCGAGCCGGGCTCGAACATCGGCTCCGGCAGAGTAAGGCGTTGCGTATGTCGGAATCAACTCCGGATCATCTGCTGTAAGAAAAACTTGCTTTTTCATGAATCTGCCACGTTTGAAGCCATTGATGGCTCCGCTACCATTGTCAGCAGTTCTTTTAATCGTTGGGAACTATTTTCCGCAAGACAATCAGATGTACATGTTTTGCGAAAAGGACTGTTCCCTATAAAAAAATCGATCAGAAAAACTAGACGCGCTTTCAGATCTTTGCGCTGGATAATGCTGTCGATCAGACCTTTTTCCAGAAGAAATTCCGATCTTTGCGCACGCGGCGGCAATTTCTGTTTGATTGTCTGCTCCACAACGCGAGGGCCCGCAAAGGCTATCAGCGCATCGGGCTCTGCAATGATGATGTCGCCCAGAGTGGCAAATGAGGCTGTTACGCCGCCTGTCGTTGGATTGGTCAGAACGGAAAAGTAGGGCAGATTTGCGGCATGCAGGCGGGTGAGCGCAGCGGATGTCTTGGCCATCTGCATCAGCGAGAGAATCGATTCCTGCATCCGGGCTCCGCCTGATGCGGAAACAATGATGAGTGGTAACCCTTGTTCAACTGCATATTCGATGAGACAGGTCAGTCGCTCCCCTACAACCGATCCCATAGATCCTCCCATAAAGGAGAAATCGAGAGCGGCCAGAGCAGCCTCGCGCCCGTCCATCTTGCATCGGCCTGTCCAGATCGCATCATCGCGCCCTGTCTTGTTTATTGCCAGCTCCAGGCGCTGCTTATAACTTTCCGTATCGACGAACTCAAGCGCATCGGTCGGAACGATGTGGGTAAAAAGCTCCTCGGCGCTCCCCTCGTCGGCCAGAAGCGTCAGACGCTCTTCCAGTCCAAGACGATAATGATAGGAGCATTTCGGGCAGCAGTTCAGATTTTGCTGCAATTCATTGGCGTGAATCAATTCAGCACAGCCGGAACATTTGATCCAGCCGCTGAATCCATCTTTTTTCGTAATCTGAACTTTAATCTTCGGCTTATTGCGGGAAAACAAACCCATTCAAAAATTGCCTTATATTGTTACAAAGTAGCATCATTTTACCACCCACAAGAATTAAACGATAGACTTGTTAAATCTCTCTTCAATATTAGCCCAATTAAATATTTGCCAAATCGCTTTGACATAGTCGGCTCGTACATTCTTATACTGTAGATAGTAGGCGTGCTCCCATACGTCCACTCCCAGAATCGGTACAAGTCCCTTTGTACTCAGGGGATCTTGATTGGAGCAGGTCGCGATCTCGAGTCTTTTCAAACTTTTATTATAGCCCAGCCATCCCCAACCGGAACCCTGAATTGCGATGGTCGCTGTGTTGAATTTTTCTTTGAACGCGTCAAAAGATTGGAAGTCGCGCTCGATCGCTTTAAGGAGATTTCCTGCAGGCATCTGAGCGCCTCCCTTTTGGGTGGGAGCTAGAATAGTCCAGAAAATACTGTGGTTGATGTGTCCGCCGCCATTGAATTTGATGGCCGATTGCAGGGCGATCATCGCAGCGACGTCGTTCTTGGACTCCACCTCATGGTATTTTTCCAAAGCGATATTGAGGTTCGTTACATAGCCCTTGTGGTGCTTGGTGTAGTGAAGCTCCATGATCTCTGCGGAAATAATAGGTTCGAGCGCCTTGAAATCGTAAGGAAGGTCGGGAAGTTGATAACTCGTTTTTTCGTCAGCAGGCATAATTCCTCTACAGTCATTCATCCTGTGATTATATCTTTCGCAAATGCTTTAATACAAGATTCTGCTGTCACTCTTCCCTGAAAGCTTATTTTTTTTTCAGCGGGGAGATCGGTTCCGTAAATGCGGCAAAACCCCTGCACACAAGATGGGCTGGCAAAAAAGATCTCATCAATCTCATCGAGAGAGGGCGGAAATCCCGGTTGTTGTAATTGAGTTTCATAGAGATCGATCACATAAGCGCGTTTCTTTTGTAGATAGTCTCCGAGAAGAGGCCTGGCCAGATTCGATCTTGGATAGCAGATCGTAGCGGAGCTGAGATCGAGCGTTTCGAGAAGCTCAATCATCCCCTCTTGCTCTGCAAAAGGGGCCATCAAAGGCTCTGCCCCCCGTTTTCGCACTGCTTCCGCCGTTTTTTCGCCGATGACAATCATGGTTTTTCCTTCCAAAGAAAGTGGCGGAAGAAATCGAGCTGCTGTTTTGCTGGTTAGCAGAAGATGAGTGCATGAATTCCAGAGCCGCTGAAGTTCTTCGACGCCTTGTAAGAGCGGCTGAGTGCGAATCACAGGATAGTGCAAAATGCGCCCGGGCAAAGAACAGGCGGTTGGATCGAGACCGAGATACAAAATAGTCCAGGGGCGCTCTTTTCCTCTGGCATCGAGGGATCGGAAAAGCTCTTTGGCCTCTTCATCGCCCTCTCTCACAACAATCGCAAGCCTCCCCTGATTTTCGCAAGGAGCCCCCGGAAGAAAATAACGATTGAGCTCTCTGCAAAGTTGCAGCCGCACAAGAGCCGCTTCGGCAACGACGACTCCATCAACCTCTCCTCTCGTCAATTTCGTTAATCTTTCCTGAACGTTGCCGCGCAGATCGCAGAAGGTAAGGTTCGGACTGAGTTGCCGCACCGCCTCTTCTCTCCGTTCGCTCGATGTAGCGATACGAGAGTTCGAAGAGAGATCTTCAAGCATTATCCCATCTCGCAGAACAAGCACATCGCGGGGATCTACGCCGGAGGTAAGAGCGGCCAAACAGAGTCCCTCTAGCAAAGGCTCCGGCAGATCTTTTGCCGAGTGAATGGCTGCTCGCACCTCATTTTGCAAAAGCATCCGATCGATTTCGCGAGTGAAAAAATCACTTTTACCCAGCCCTCTGAGAGAAGTTTTCTTATCGAGATCGCCTATCGTATCGACGAAGTGCATGGAAAGTGTCAAAGAGGTAAGTAGCGCCTGCACTTCTGCCGCTTGAGCGCGGGAGAGCGGAGAGGCTCTGGCGGCAACTCTCACGAGAAGATCTCTCGGATGGCGTCGTCGACCAGCTCAACGGGAACCAAGCGTATCTTTTCCGATAGCGAGGCGGTCAGCCCCTTGCAGTTTCTCTTCGGAATAACGCAGCGCTTGAATCCCATGTGGATGGCTTCTTTCAGCCGCGTTTCGATCCGGCTAACCCCTCGAACCTCGCCACCGAGGCCGATCTCGCCGAGAACGATCGTATCGGCGGCAATAGCTCGGTTCATGAAGGAAGAGGAGATCGCCATGGCGATGCCGAGATCAATGGCAGGCTCGACGATCTTGAGTCCGCCGGCGAGAGCTACGAATACATCGCAATGATGCAATTGATACCCAACGCGCTTTTCGAGTACGGCCAGCAGCAGCGCCAGGCGGTTCTGGTCGAGTCCGGTGGAGCGGCGGCTCGGCGTAGGAAAAACGGTTTTACTGACAAGCGCCTGGATTTCGAGAAGAAACGAGCGGGCGCCTTCCAATCCGGGCACGATAGCCGAGCCGGGGGCTTCTTTCATCCTCTCCTGTAAAAATACCTGAGAGGGATTCGGCACTTCGGCAAGACCGTTTTCTTTCATCTGGAAGATCGCAATCTCATCGGTCGGTCCAAAGCGATTTTTTAGAGCGCGGAGCATCCGAAATCCATGCTGGCGGTCGCCTTCAAATTCGAAAACGGTATCGACAAGATGCTCTAGAACGCGAGGGCCAGCCAGCTCGCCGCTTTTAGTCACATGGCCGATGAGAAAGGTCGTAATCCCGCGCCCTTTTGAGAGGTGCATGAACTCCGTTGCGATCTCTCGCACCTGCACAACAGAGCCAGGAGAGGAAGAAATTTCCGACTTATAGACGATCTGCACTGAATCGACGATGACGGCATTGGGTTTGAGCAGGTCGATCTGCTCGAGAATGGCGCTGAAATTCGTTTCGCTGAAAAGAAAGAGATTGGCGTGGTCGATGCCGAGCCGAAGGGCTCTTAAAGAGGTCTGTTCGGCCGACTCTTCTCCACAGATGTACAATACAGTCTGGTTGATTTTGGCCATCGCATCTGCGATCTGGAGCATAAGGGTGGATTTGCCAACCCCAGGCTCGCCTCCAATCAGAATCAGAGAGCCTGCGACCATGCCTCCGCCGAAAAGGCGGTCGAGCTCGCCCATATTCGTACAAAGCCGTCTGCACTCTTTGGGATCGATCTCGCGGATGCGAAGAGGTCGGTTACCTTTTGTTTTTTTCGACTCGAAGCGCGGCTTTGCCTCTTCGATGGAGGCCTCTTCAACAAGCGTATTCCAGTTCTGGCACTGCGGACAGCTACCGGACCATTTCGGCTGCGAATGGCCGCAATCGCGGCAAGCCCAGAGAACTTTCGTCTTCATGTGAGATTGCTGGTTTCAATGTTTCCAAGCGCATCTAACGCCGCTTGCTGCTCTGCCTCTTTTTTGGAAGAGCCGGAGCCTTTTCCCAGATCGCGCTCGCCAATCGATACAACGACATGAAATGTTTTTGCATGGTCAGGTCCTCCCTCATCCACCACGCGATAAGCGGGCGGCTTCTGGAAGCGCTTTTGCGAGTAATCCTGCAGCTCTGCCTTATAATTGCGAGAAGGACTCCCTATCGCCTCTTCAACCTCTTCGTCAAAATGCGCTGCGATGAAAGAGCGAACCGAACCGATTCCCCCATCGAGATAGAGAGCGCCGATCAGCGCTTCAAACACATCGGCCAAAATGGAGCTTTTGGTGTTTCCGATGCTGATACGCTCCCCCTTGCCGAGGAGGATAAAGTCTCCGAGTTCGAGTTTCTGCAGATATCTGGCACAGGAGGCCGCATCGACAAGGCGCGATCGAAGCTGCGAGAGCTGCCCCTCATGGGAAGAGGGCAGGCGGCGGTAGAGATAGTCCGCCATCGCAAGACCGAGGACAGAGTCTCCAAGAAACTCCAGTCTCTCGTTGTGCTGGTCAATCAGATCTCGATGTTCATTGACAAAAGAGCGGTGGACAAAGGCGAGGAGCAGCAAGTCTTTATTTTGAAAAACAGCCCCGACTCTGTCTTCGATCATGTAAATTTTCTCTTTAAGAACTTCCAAGGGCGTCATGGTTACAACTTTATACATGAAAAATAGAGTTTCTATCCATTGCCGAATTTCTTTCGATCACATAAACTCCCTGGCTCGTCAGCGGAGCAAACTATGGCAAATCTGAATCCTCACCTTGAAAAGCTTTCCAGTTACTATTTTTTTAAAGATATTGATCAGAGAACTGCAGCCCTGATGGAAAGGCAGCCCCAGGCCCTTCTCTTGAATCTCGGTATTGGCGATATCACCAAGCCTCTGGCTCCCCACCTTCTTGCAGCGCTCTGCACAGCCTCTCAAGAGATGGGCGATAAGAAAACCTTCCGCGGCTACGGCCCCTCTCAAGGATATCCTTTCCTTCAAGAGGCGATTCTCTATGGCGACTACCATCGCCTCGGCATCTCGATCGATGAGATCTTTATCTCAAACGGTGCCAAATGCGATCTCGCCAATATCCAGGAAATTTTTGCGACTGATTGCAAGATCGGCATGTGCGATCCGTCCTATCCGGTCTTCATCGATACGAATGTGATGGCAGGCCGCACGCTCCCCTGGTCCGAGGAAAAAGGCGGCTATGAAGGAATCGTGACCATCCCCTGCCTCGAAGAAAATAACTTTCTTCCCCTGCCACCATCCGACCCTTGCGATCTGATCTATCTCTGCTCGCCCAACAATCCCACGGGAGTGGCCCTCACCCGCAAAGTGCTTAAGCTCTGGATTGACTACGCCCTCCAACATAGTTGCATCCTTCTTTATGACGGAGCCTACGAAGCCTACATCAGCTCCGAAGATTGCCCTCGCAGCATTTATGAGATGGAGGGAGCAAGAGAAGTTGCCATCGAAATCCGCTCCTTTTCAAAGTCAGCCGGATTCACAGGGCTTCGCTGCTCTTACTCGATCATCCCGAAAAATCTTCGCGCAAAACTCAACGGCAAAGATGTTTCCATACATTCTCTCTGGCGCCGGAGGCAGGATATGAAATTCGGCGGCGTCCCCTATCCGATACAGAAATGCGCGGCTGCTATCTACTCTCCTGAGGGCCAAACCGAACTAAAGGAAATGATCCAGGTCTATAAGGAGCGCGCCCGCTTTCTCTACGACGGGCTGAAAAGCATCGGATTTACGGTCTATGGCGGCATGGACGCCCCTTACGTCTGGTGCAAAACTCCATCTGGACTCACATCCTGGGAATTTTTCGACCATCTATTGGAAAAAGCGCATATTATTAGCGTACCGGGAAAGGGTTTTGGAAAAATGGGAGAAGGCTATGTCCGTTTCTCCGCTTTTGCAGACCCGCAAATTCTCGCAGAGAGCTTACTACGCATCAAACAAATGGGATAGCAGAATGCAAACACACCTGACAGCACAGCAGATCCGACACTTCTCCCAATTTGGCTGGATCGAATTTGAAGAGATTCTGCCAAAAGAGCGCTGCGCTGAATTTTTCAGCAGCATCCAGAAGATTCTCACCCGTAGAACCAAAAAGAAATGGCCCTCGGACGAAGAGCTCTATCGAGCCGGACGAGACCTATGGCGCAATGAGCCCCTTTTGGAAAAGGTGCTATGCTCGAAAAACTTCAGCTCCAGCGTCTCGGCTTTGAGCAATAAAACACCTCTGCTCCTCGCGTGCGATCAATGGATTCCTGAAGGCCACATCTTATCTCCTCTGAATATGGAGGCGCATCTCAGCTTTCAAGGACTTGTCTGCGGCGCTCTTCTGGCTCTCGACGGAGACAAAGCAGGCCATATACGCTTCTGCCAGCCGGATCGTCTTCCTCTGTTCGAAAAATGCGCACAGCTCCTGATCGCCTATGGAAACCTGCAGACCGTTTACATCCACAATCCAAAAGATCCTTGCAGTAGTCATTTCAAGGATCTTGGCTACAACTTTGGAGACCGCCTGAACGGAAAAATCCATCCTATTTTTTAAAAGGACAGCTCCTCACGCACCCACTTTTTCCAGTTCCGATGCGACCATTTTTTCGATCTTTTTCTTTGAGATGCTTTTTTGGCCCATCTTTAAAATCTCTTCTACGATTCTATCTGCAAGAAGCTGCACCTCATTTTCGGTAAGCTCAACAGTTGTCTGAGATTGTGGGGCAAACACTTCTTCTACTGAATCCAAAAACTGCGTAGTCATTGATACCTCCAAGTGTACGATTGAAAATGCAGGCTATGAATATAAAAGATCTTTTTAGATTTTTTCAAAGATTTTTTAGGAAATTTTTTAAAAGGGAGAAGCGCTCTCCCTGAGTTTTACAACTACCTCGTTTTCCTTCTGTTCTGTCGCGCATGGCTTGCAATCTTATCAAAATGTTGCGGTTTGAGATTTTCGCCATCTTTTATCATTTTCGTGGAGTCGATCCCCGCTGCATCATAGGCTACATCCTCAAACGGCATATTGCAATGGTCCTCCACCGCTCTCTTAAATGCCTGCAGAGCTCTCCTGTTCTCATCCTTTTCGGGGCCTCCTAAACAGAAAAGACGACTAAAGCAGCTTCTTTCTTTAACGACAAAGGAGCCGGTCGTTGGATTATGAATCACTTTCTTGTTGTTGCTGCAGCACGAAGCGCCTGACAGATCTACTGACAGGTTAACGTCTGGTAGAGTTGGGATTGCCATGATTTCCTCCTTCTCCCGCGTGGGAGATTTGGCAGTTTCCTGAAACAATCTCAATTGTTAAGGAATTTATAATATATCGCAAAGATTTTTTAGAAATAGGGAGAGACTTCGCCTCTCCCTGGCTCTCTACCAAAGATAGATTTTTTCAACGATCTGGCGGATCTCTTCGGTAGAGATCACCTCTTTACCCTGTGATTGAATGACTTGAATAACGCAGGCAACAATCTCTTGAATATATTCCTCATTCTTTTCCTTAGATTTTAATCGAATGTGGTCAGCTAGTCTATCCGGACTGAACCTCTCTTTTCTATTGTTTCTCTCGTCGTATACATCCACATCAACTTCCATATTTCTCATATTAATCTCAGGAGAATTAGTATCATTTGACGGCTGGTTTTCTTCAGATAGTTGACCTCTCCAGCAGAGGATTTCTCTAGCGCCTTTTGTGATCTTTTCATAATCCTTAAGCTTTAATCTCTTGCCGCCTTCTATCTTTTTCTTAAGCTCGACGTGATTAATATCAGTCAGTTCACAAACCTCCTCAATTGTTAATCCTGTGTTTTCCTTTAAAGCTAGACCAAACGCTTCCCAGGTATGGATATTTTCCTCCATCTCTTTCTCACGGCAACAACAACCAAACAAGCGCACTAAAGTACTTGGTTGAGGAACAACGCACCAGTCATTCAAGTCTGATCGAAAGACGACTTTCTGATCTTCGCTCTCTGGTTGGGTCTCATGCTTATTGCCACTATTGTTTCCGCTATCTTTACTGCAACAAATGCATATTGAACCATTTGCAACAGATGTATTTAATTTTGCTGGTAATGGGATTGCCATCATTTCTCCTTTCCCCGAAGGGCACTTTAGTTTGTTTTGGGACAATCTCAATTATTAATGATTTTATTATATATTGCAAAGATCTTTTAAAGATCAGGACTCATCATCCGATCGCTCAGTGAGGCCATAATCGCCGCCGCTATCTGGATCTGTCCTTCAGGCTGAGTTGATAAGGAATCGAATGTCTGATCGGGAAATCGCTCAAAAAGACGCCCCTCGACATCTTGATGAATCTCTTCAGAAAGCTTAAAATAGCCACCCAATCCCCTCCCATGAAAGATCTCTTCGGCAGCTTCGCACTGCAGTTGCAGGCCGGATAAGCCCCTTCTCAATTTTGCAGCCGCCTCTGGATCGGCTGAATCGAAGATCTTCTGCTCGATGCGATAGAGCAGATTGTTTTGAAAGGAGTCAGGATTGAGTTCTTCTGTATCTGGAAAAACGAACTTAAAATGCAGATGCTCAAAACGATCTTTCAGAATGCTTAGATTGTTTTGCAAAAGAGCGGTCGACGGCTTGGGGCAGGAGAAGATTTTCTCCTGAAAAAGATCGAGTTTCGTGGCGATTTCCAAAGGCGTCAGGCGATTCATGGAAATCTGCAGATCGCTTAAGTCCTTCTGTAGATCGGAGATCCGCTGATTGAGAGTCAGTTCAGCTTCTTCCAACTCATCCATCCGGTCGAATAGCTGATCCAGAAAGACAGTTTGTTCGACTAAACTGCGCACTCCATTACGCTGAGCCATAATCATACCTTTTGTTATTAATGCATATTATCCCTCTTTTTATTATAAACTATTTGTAAATGAAGTTCAATTCTAAGACTTTTTTTGAAAAAATTGTTTAACTGCTTTTTCTGAGCGCGCAATGCACTGCTCGACAGACGCGCCGTCTAGATAGTTTCCCGCTAAATAAAGATCAGATGTTAGAGACTGCTCCCAGGCCAGCAGCTTCTCTTTTTGACCGACTCCCAGTTGGGCAATGGCCTCGTCGGCCTTATGCACTTCCATACAATCGGGCAGCAGATGGATGCCGAGATGGCGCCTTAAAGCATCCAGCACCACATCCTTTGGAGATGGGGCATCAGCCCTTACCATGGCCGTCATTCTGCACGCTCCGCCAAACAGCTCCGAATCCCAGATCATGCCGAGAAGCGACTCCTTTTTCTGATCTGTTGGCACGAGATAGCCGTAGCCTGTTTTCATTACCGCAGGCCGCTCCCTAAAACCAAGGTTGACCAGATTGAGGGAAGCAGAATCGATTGCAGGCATCCCAGGAAAAAGCCTCCGAAGAGCGTGTGCAGGGAGCGCAGAAAAAACGACATCGGCAGAAAAGGAGCCGTTTTTGGACTCCACTCGCCACTCTCCGTGCCTTTTCTTGTAGAGCACGTCAACCTCAACATCTGTGACAATTTCGATATTGAGCTGAGCTACAATTGCATCGATCAGACTCTGCATGCCTCGCTTGAGGGTAAACAGAGTTCCCGGAAACTTCTTTTTCTTTCGAGAAGCCATCATGCCAAGAACAAGAGAGCCGTAGCGCTGCTCCATTTCGACAAATCGAGGGAAACAAGCTTTTACACTCAGTGCGCGGCAATCGCCCGCATAAACGCCGAGTGTCATCGGGTCAAAAAAGAGATCTGCGATCTTTTTGCCGAAGCGGCGCGTTGCAAAAGAGTGGATTGTCTCATCTTCTCTGCCCTTTGGTTTCAAAGGCTCGAGGAGAAGCCTCCAAGCGTGCGGAAAAAAGAGAGCTCCAGCGCTCTTCAACTTACCCCGATGCCAGAGATAGCGCTTTTTGGCATTTGCACTGGAAAAGAGCAGTTCATCTTCCAATCCAACTTCAGAGATCAATTGCAAAAGAGAAGGAGATCTAGCTGCGCTAAAAGTGCGCGGGCCTTTTTCAAAAAGAAAAGGATCGCTCTTAACACTTTCGATCCAGCCGCCGAGCCGGTTCGTTTTTTCCAGGAGCGTGATCTCTGAATAGGGATAGAGCTGTGAGAGGAGTCTGGCTGCAGATAACCCCGAAATACCTCCTCCTAATATCAGTATTCTCATATCGACTTTGAAAAGTGGTCTTCGGGTTTCAGGTAGGCATCGAAAGCCGATGCAATCAGCCGGATGAAAAGGCATCCCAACTCGGTAGGCAGTAGTTTTTCGGAGCTCTCTTCGAGCATCCCCTCTTCTTTCAAAGCCTCCAGTTGCGCTCGAAGAGATACAAAATGCTCATCGAAGGGAAGAGAAAAGAGCCTTTCGAATTCGCGCTTGTCCAGCTCGAAGTGACACATGAGCCTTTGAATAACCCAGCGCCTGCGATGATCTTCTTCTCCCAGCACAAAGCCTCGTAAGATAGGCAAGCGGCCCGCCTCGATTTCGCGCCTGTATTCATCAATCGTCTTCACGTTCTGTAAAAATGCCGAGTCCATGTAGCCGATCGAGGTAACGCCAAAGCCGAGAAGATCCTCTGCGAGCTTCAGAGAGTAGCCCTGAAAATTGCGCCAAAGCGTTTTTTCATGAAACGCTTTTGTCAGAGAATCGCTTGAGAGGGAAAAATGATCCATCCCAATCGCCTCGTAGCCCGCCTCTAAAAAAATCTTCCGCGCATCGACATAGATCTGAAATTTTTCTTTCACGGACGGCTCCGCCTCTTCTGGCATCGCCTTTTGATGCTCTTTCATCCAGGGGATCTTCGCGTAGGAGAAAAAAGCGATGCGATCAGGCTGCATTTCTGCGATACGCCTTGCAGTTTTTTGAAAACGCTCTGTCGTTTGAAACGGCAATCCATAGATCAGATCGATGTTGATTCCCGAAAAGCCGATTTCGCGCGCCATGCGGAAGGTCTCGACAGTCATCTCTTCGCTCTGGCGGCGGCGCACCGCCTCTTGCACGAGAGGATCGAGATCCTGCACACCGAAACTCACTCTGGTGAAACCTGCCCGATGCAGATAGCGCAGTTTTTTTCCTCCATCGGCATAGACAGTGCGAGGATCAATCTCAATGGAGATCTCGGCCGCCGCATCGATGGAAAAAGCAACATGCAGAGCCGTGAGAATCCGGTCGAACTCCTCCTCCGTCAGCATCGTCGGCGTCCCTCCTCCAAAATGAAGCTGCGTCACTCTCCGTTTTGAGGAGAACTCTCGAGCCGCCAGTTCAATCTCTCTACAGATGAGATCGACATAAACCGCCTGTTTTTCCGGACGGCGATTCAAGATGACAGAGCAGCCGCAAAAAAGACACATCGAGCGGCAAAAAGGAATGTGCAGATAAAGAGAGAGAGGCCTTTTACTCTCATCGAAACGCTTCAGAGCCGAAACAGCATCGGAGAGTCCCAGAGAATAAAACTGAGGGGCAGTCGGATAACTCGTATAGCGAGGGACCGAACGATTCCACCGCAAAAGATCCTGAGAGTCAATTTGTACAGTCATTAAAAAAATATTATGTCACAGGAAGATTTAAGCGGAATATTTCCTGTAGAAAATGCGCTTTACGATCTCTACGCTTACAAAATAGAGAGCTACGATCAGAAAGATCGCGCCATAGAGCTGATATGTTATCGGCTCGAGGGCAAAGAGCGTGCCCATCCAGGTCCAGGGGAGAAAAAGCACCCCGATGGCCACGGCGAGGACAGCCAAAGAGAGCAGCTTGCCGGGCCTGGAGCGCCAGGCAAAACGCTTGGTGCGAATCGCCAATACAATCAGCGTGGCCGATAGTACCGATTCGATGAACCAGCCCGTGCGAAACATCCCCTCGTCTGCGTTAAACAGCCAAAACAGAGTGCCAAACATCATATAGTCGAAAATCGAGCTGACCAGCCCAAAGACGATCATGAAGCTGCGGATCTTTTTGAGATTCCATTTCAGAGGGCGCTGCACCCTCTCCGCATCTACGCGGTCGGTTGCAATCGCCATCTCAGGAAGATCGGTCAGAAGATTGATGAGCAGCACCTGCTTAGGCAAAAGGGGTAGAAAAGGCAGAAAGAGAGAGACGCCTGCCATGGAAAACATGTTACCGAAATTGGCGCTGGCTGCCATGTAGACATATTTCAATGTATTGGCAAACGTCGCTCTTCCCTCTTTAACGCCACCCAGAATCACGGAGAGATCCTTTTCCAATAAAACGATATCGCACACCTCTTTTGCCGCATCCGCTCCTCCCTCTACAGCGATGCCGACATCGGCGCTATGGAGTGCTGCGACATCGTTGATGCCATCTCCGAGATACCCGACGACATGGCCTGTTTTTCGCAAAGCCAGGATGATCTTTTCTTTCTGTGTCGGATCGATCTCGGCAAAAAGATTTTTTTTCAAAACCAGCTTTTGCAGCTCCTCTTCACTCGTCTTTGCAATCTCCTCTCCCGTCATTAAATGAGCATGCGTCATCCCCAGGGGAGCTGCTGCACTGAGCAAAACGAGATGATGATCTCCCGTGAGAATTTTCAGCTGCACTCCCGCCTTCTTCAGATCTCTAACAATCTGGGCGCTATCGGATTTAAGAGGATCTTTGAAGCGCAAAAAGCCTAAAAAGACATACCCGCTCTCCTCTTGCAGGTTCCCCCTTTCGGAGATGGCGACGGCAAGAAGGCGATGGCCCTGGCGACTCTCCTCTTCGATGAGCTGCTCAATACCGGAGCGGATCTCCTGCAAAGGAACGCGCTTTCCACCATCCAGTTCTGCCTCAGAGCAGATCGCGAGAATCTGAGCGGCCGCACCTTTTGCAATTGCCAGAGTACGCCCCTCTTTTTTCAGCAGAACAACCAGACGCTTGCGCGCAAAGTCATAAGGCGTCTCTCCGATTTTCTCCCAGCCGCTCTCAATGCTTGCGCCCTTTAAAATCGCCTGATCGAGCGGATTGGCAAACGCCGCGAAGTGCGCGTTGAGCACGGCGTAGTCGGCAACTCTCATACACGCTTTCCCATCGGGGCCGATCGCATCGGCCATCTCGACCTTGCCCGTTGTGAGCGTACCGGTTTTATCAGAGCAGAGCACATCCATCTGACCGAAGTTTTCAATCGAGGCGAGACGCTTGACCACGACCTTCTTTGCGGCCATCTTTGTGGCGCCATGCGCTAGATTGACCGAGATGATCGCGGGAAGAAGCTGCGGCGTCAGGCCGACCGCAAGGGCGATGGAAAAGAGAAAGGACTCGAGAATCGGCCGATGAAAAAAGAGATTGAAGCCGAAAATGGCAACGACAAGAACGATTGTCACGCGCATTAGAAAATAGCCGAACTTCTTCACTCCCTGTTCAAACGCCGTCTCCGGCGGCGCAAAGCGGATCCGATCGGCGAGCTTGCCGAATTCGGTTCTGCGACCCGTTTCAACGACAAGCGCGCGGCAACGCCCTGCCATTGCAATCGTAGACATGAACAGCACATTGGGTCTTTTCAAAAGATTCTGATTTTGAGCGCCCTCGCAGCATTTTTCGACAGGAAAGCTCTCTCCCGTCAATGACGCCTCATCAATGAAAAGCCCCTCTGTCTCGAGCAAAATACAATCTGCAGGAACCACATCACCGGCTCTCAACGAAAGCAGATCTCCCGCCACGATCTCTTCCACAGGCACTTCCCGCTCTTTTCCATCCCGCCACACCTCCGCCTTTACAGCAACGGCAGCCATCAGTTTTTCAAGAGCATTGATCGCACCCCTCTCCTGAAAAAAACCGAGAAGCGCGCTTGCAAAGATAATTGTAAAAATAATTCCGGCATCAATATGGCCACCAAGAATAACGGAGAGAAGCGCTGCGAACATCAGAAGCAGAATCAGCGGGCTTTTGAACTGAGCCAGAAAGAGCTGAAGACCTTTATTGCGCGTTGGAGGAAGCAAGCTGTTGTAGCCATCCTCCTTGAGTCTCGCCGCAGCCTCTTCGGAAGAGAGACCTTCCGACCGACTTTTGAGCTCCGTGAATAGAGCTGCCCGAGGAAGATCCCATCCGGAAAAAGGTGAGCGGCCCGCACCGACGCGCGAGCGTAAATGCACAAAAGGAAACCAAGAGCTCATAACGCTCTTATAAATAAATATTTCTATTTTACAAAATACGATTCTTCAGAAATTTGTTTTACAACCTCAACCAGATGCCTGACAGATTGCCAGGGGGTTTCCGGCTTTACGCCATGACCGAGATTGACGATGAATCCGGGATCGGCGTCCATCGAAGAGAGAAGCTCTTGCATTTTTGCCTCGATAACCTCTGGCGGGGCAAAAAGCAGATCGGGATCGAGATTACCCTGAATAGCTATCTCCGGCCCGACTATTTTGCGCATGTCATGCATGGGTCTCTGCCAGTCAAAGCTAATCGCATCGGGTTTGCAAGCAATGATCTCTTGCACATGGAGACAGGATGAGCGCATGAAAGAGATCGCGGGCACGCATCGACGCTGCACATGCTCAATCAGCTCTCGATGATAGGGCAGACAAAACGTTTGCAGATCGGGCAGAGTCAGCACATGCGCCCAGGAATCAAAAACCTGGATCGCCTGAGCGCCATTGTCGATCTGCAAATCAAGATAGTCTTTTGTCGCATCGGTCAAACGCCTCAGCAATCGATGCAAACTTTGAGGATCAGAGTAGAGCCAGCGCTTGATCAGAGGGAGATCCGAACTGCTTTTTCGCTCGATCATGTAGCTGGCCACTGTGAAGGGACCACCGCAAAATCCGATGAGAGGCACCTTTAATTCTTTTCGAAGAAGACGAATTGTCTCCGCAATCGGCTCCAGGCTATCCATGGAAGGCGATGGTAGACTGTCGATCTCTGCAGCGCATCCGATGCGCGGTTCGATGACCGGGCCGATCCCCTCTTTAAAATCGAGATGCAGGCCAAAAGCTTTTACAATAACGGTGATATCGGAAAACAGAATTGCGGCATCGACATGGATCTCATCGACAGGCAAAAGCGTTGCTTGGAGCGCCAGTTCGGATGTGAAAAAGAGATCATAAAGCGAATGTTTTTTACGGAGAGCCTGGTAGCTCGGCAGATAGCGCCCTGCCTGGCGCATTAGCCAGACGGGAGGGCGTCCTCGATTTTGTCCACGAAGAGCTCGAAGCAATTTGTCGTTCATCGCCGGCCATTAAACCAATCGCGCGATATAAATAACCACAGAGATCGACACTAGAGAGAAATTCTCTGTGGTTATTTTTCTTCGGAAGAACTCTCTTAGTCCTGAGCGAGAAGGCGCTCAACGACCGCATCGACGGTGAATCCAAAGTCCTGTGCGAGTTCCGGGGCGGGCGCTGAATGGCCAAAGCCTTCCATGCAGATCGCAATCCCCTCTCGTCCGATGTATCTATGCCATCCGAGGTCAACCCCTGCCTCGATGGATACGCGCACGCCGAGATCGCCGCCTACAATGGATTCTTTGTACTCTTCACTCTGCTTTTCAAAGAGCTCCCAGCAGGGAAATGAGATGACTCGTACACTTTTGCCAATCTTTTCGAGCCTCTCGGAAGCGTCAAGCGCTAAAGAGAGCTCCGAGCCTGTGGCAAAGAGCGTGAAATCGGGTTTGCTTTTCTCTTTTTTGACGATGTAGGCGCCGCGTCCCATGCCGCTGTCAAACGGAACTTTTGTATGTTCCAGATCGGGAAGGTTCTGTCTGGAGAGGACGATCGCTGTAGGGCCCTGGTAGCGAAGTGCCGCAATCCAGGCCATGCGCACTTCATGCGAATCGGCAGGACGGATGAGATGCAGATGAGGCATTGCGCGAAGAGCTGCGAGATGCTCGATTGGCTGGTGCGTCGGGCCATCTTCGCCGAGGAAAATCGAATCGTGCGTGTACTGGTAGATCACGTGATAGTGCGACAGACACGCGAGGCGAACCGAGTTGCGCATATAGTCGGAGAAGGTAAAGAAGGTGCCGCAAAAGGGTGTCAGCATCCCTGTCAAAGAGAGGCCGTTGACGATTGTGCCCATGGCAAATTCTCTCACGCCATATTTAATATTGCGTCCTTCGAAATGTCCCGGGGTGATGATCGGAAACTCCTTCATCATCGTCAGATCGGAAACGGAGAGATCGGCAGATCCCCCGATGAGCTGCGGCAGGGCTTTGCCCAGCGTGCTGAGAACGATTTGCGAGGCGGCCCTGCCTGCAATCGGCGATTTGATCGCGGTCTCATTGAGCAGCTGCTCCAGATTGTCGGGAAGCTCCTGATGCTGCATTTTTTTGAACTCTTGTGCCAGATCGGGATAGGCTGATTCCCAGCGGCGGTGCATCTCGTTCCATTCTGCCTCGAGCTGCGCGTCTTTGGTCAATCTCTGCTCGAAATAGGTGCGCACCGATTGCGGGACATAAAATTCTTCTTTGGGAAGGCCGAGAGCTTCTTTCGTCAGCGCCACTTCTTCGGGTCCGAGCGGAGAGCCGTGCGCTTTTGAGGTGCCTTGTTTATTGGGAGAGCCCTTTCCAATGATCGTTTTCATGGAAATAAAGGTCGGTCTTTCCTGCTTTTTCCTCAGTTCCCCGAAAAGCGCTTCCATGGCGTCGAAGTCGTAACCGTCGAGTTCGCGCACATCCCAGCCATAAGAGCGGTAGCGCGCTTTGGTATCTTCCGTAAAACACTCGAGTGTCGGTCCGTCGAGACAGACGTGGTTGTTGTCGTGGATGAGAATCAGGTTGTTGAGCTGCAGATGTCCTGCGAAAGAAGAGGCTTCTGCAGAGACGCCCTCCATCATACAGCCGTCTCCGGCGAGACAGAACACCTTGGAAGAAAAGAGAGGAAATTCACTTTTGTTGAACTTTGCGGCCAATACCTTCAGGCCGAGCGCCATCCCTACCGCATTGCCGACCCCTTGCCCCAGAGGGCCGGTCGTCGCCTCTACCCCTTCTGTCATGCCATATTCTGGGTGGCCTGGCGTAATGGAGTTGAGCTGGCGAAACTGCTTGATATCTTCCATCGAAACTTTGAATCCCGACAGGTGCAGACAGGAATAGAGCCACATTGAGCCATGGCCGGCAGAGAGGACAAGGCGGTCGCGGTTAAGCCACTTGGGGTTTTTCGGATTGTGGCGCATTTGCGTGCCGTAGAGGAAGGCGCCGAATTCAGCACAGCCCATCGGCAGGCCGGGGTGCCCCGAGTTGGCCTTTTGCACCGCTTCCATGGAGAGCTGCCGGATCGCATTGGCGGTTTTACTAAGTTGTTTTTTAAGATCTTCGTCCATGGTGCATTCTCTCCTTGAAAAGCTCCCATTTTGTCTCCAGGAGCCTGTTCAGGGCAAGGAGAAAATTTGAGAGGAGCGCTCTATGATCATTTCTGCTACGCTATCTTGCGAGGTTTTTATGATTCAGGCAGAAGGCTTATCTCTTGCGTACGGCGACCAGGTCCTATTAGACCAGGCGGGGTTCACCATGCAGAAAAGAGAGCGATGCGGGCTGATCGGGCGGAACGGGTCGGGCAAGTCCACCCTCTTCAAGCTCATTGCTAAAAAAGAGCAGCCGGACAAAGGAACGATCGTTTTTCCGAAGGGCTATCGCCTGGGACTTCTGGAGCAGCAGATCCGCTTTACCCAGCCGACGATTCTCGGTGAGGCCGCCCTGGGACTTCCCGAGGATGAGAAGGATATGCTCTACAAGGTGGAGAGCCTCCTCTTCGGACTAGGCTTTTCCGAAGAGATGATGGACAACTCGCCGGACAGCCTCTCCGGAGGCTACCAGCTCCGCGTGCAGCTTGCGAAAGTGCTTGTTTCTGAGCCGGACTGCCTGCTTCTCGACGAGCCGACCAACTACCTCGACATTCTATCAATCCGCTTCCTTGAGAACTTTCTTCGAAACTGGAAGGGAGAGATGATTCTGATTTCGCACGATCTGCAATTCCTCGATGCTGTGACGACCCATATGATGGGGATCCAGCGCAAGAAGATCGTCAAAATCAGAGGCAAAAGCTCCGATCTTTTCCACCTAGTCGCCCAGGAAGAAGAGACCCATGAGCTCCAGCGGCAAACCCTCGAGAAGAAAAAGGCGCATATGCAGTCTTTCATCGATCGGTTCGGCGCAAAAGCGACCAAAGCCTCCCAAGCGCAGGCTCGCCAGAAGATGATCGAGCGCCTCCCCGATCTGGAGAAGCTGAAAAATTTGCATCAGCTCGACTTCTCTTTTCGCGAGGTTCCTTTCATGGGGAAAAAGATGGTGGAAGCCTCCCATCTTCGCTTCTCTTACGAGCCGTCCAAGCCTCTGATCGAGGATTTTTCTCTTCTGATTGAAAAGGGCGACCGAATTGCGATCATCGGAAAAAACGGCTACGGAAAATCAACGCTTCTCAAATTGCTCTCTCAGGAATTGAGTCCTGAAAAGGGAGAAGTGACCTCTTCCCAGGCGCTTCGCCTCGGCGTCTTCGGCCAGACATCGATCGACCGCCTCGACGCCTCGCTTAAGATAGAAGAAGAGATCTCCTCTGCAAATCCCGATCTCAATTTCACACAGATTCGCTCCATCTGCGGACTCATGATGTTCAGCGGCGATCTGGCAAAAAAACCGATCTCGATTCTCTCGGGAGGAGAAAAGAGCAGAGTGCTTCTGGGGAAAATCATCGCGAAGCCCTGCAATCTTCTGCTCCTCGATGAGCCGACGCATCACCTCGACATCGAATCGATCGAATCTTTGATCGATGCGATTGAGGAGTTCGGAGGATCTGTCGTCATCGTAACCCACAGCGAATGGGTGCTAAGGCGAATTGCCTTCAACAAGCTCGTTGTTTGCCACAAGCAGAAGCAGGAGCTGTTCAATGGCAGCTACGATGAATTTCTTGAAACTGTGGGCTGGCAGGAAGAAAAAGAGGAAAAAGAAGAGAAAGTCTCTGAAAACAAAATCGAGCGCTCCCGATCCAAGGCGATCGAGTCGGAAATCAGATCCTGTGAAAACAGAATTGTTGAGCTGGAAAAAAGTCTTGTAAATCAGAATGAGAAGCTCGCCGATCTAACGCAAAAGGCTCGCTTTGATGAGACAAAAGAGCTTCTGCGCTCGATAGAAGCAACGCAGAAGCAGATTGACGATCTATTTGACCGCCTAAGCAAACTCTATACTCAAGGCTAAGCCAAGTTTTTGAGCATGAAAAAATAACTGCTCGCACTGTCATGTCCGGTGTTTTTGTAAGGATAGGCTTTTAGTGCCAATCCAGGGATCTTATTCAAAATCTCCTGCTCCCAAACTTCTTTGCTAAAGACAGATTGATGATGGGTACCACCCGCAAGACACACTCCTCCGACGTACTTTCCATTCGGTTTTAAATGCTTTCGAATGTTTTCAAAAAATATAGACAGTCGACTTTCAGCAAGATGCTCCATCACCTCCCAAGAGGTAATTAAATCACAAAGATAGGGCCGCCTCCCCGCTTCATCTTCAAGAGAGAGAGTAAAATCACGGGTAATATCACAAGAAAAGAGGTTTTTGTCTGCTAAAAATTCCCACTCGGCGCGGCGGGTAATGAGATTAAAATCGCTCCCTTCCAAACCAACAGCTATGTGTCCTCGTTTGATAAAATCATGTACTAAAGCTCCTCCGGCACAACCGAGGTCGAGTACCTGTAAGGGCACATTAAAAAAATCCTGCTCTACTTCTCTTATTAGAGGAAGGCTGGTTGAATTATCATTCATGACGCCTTCCGGCTCCAGATGATCAGGACTATCAAAGGCCACAGGACATTGCGTTTGAAGAATGATTTTATAGCTCATAAGAACTCCTTATTTTATTAATAGATCTAGTTGTAACCTCTTCTAATTTCCCAAACATCAAACTCTGATGAGGAAGACTAATCCATAGCATTTGAACACACCCGCTCTCCGATTTCACCCATTTCATTTTTGGGTAATTTTTAAACAAAATTACTTGATTAATTTGTGCTGACATACATTTATGATATATAGCTTGAGTTATTTCATATGCATCATCTTTCAAATTGGATACTGTAAATGCTGAAGATGCGATCAATTCATCTTCCGGATCCATCATTAATAGATATTCACTTTTGCCCTTTGCAAATTGCAAGGCTACATTCATATTATAGACATCGCTGACCCAAGTACACTTATGAAATTCGCCTGGGATGCCCTGCAAAGTTTGCCGAATAGACGCTTCTCTATCGCCAGAACCGGAATCGACGATGATCCATCTATCGATCCAGGGTTTGACCGATTCCAGGCATCGCTGAATATCCGGAGAATCTTTTTTTATGATCATGTTTAAGCAGATTTTACTCATTTATACCTTCAGATTAATAAAACAATAAAAATAGATACCAAAAAGTATTAATATTATTCTAGATCAAATTAAAAAACTTTCTTTCGCTGCCTGGGCGTGTCGTCAATTCCTCTTTGACGTTTTGAGGAGGATCGAATAAACTCGCTCCATTTGCATCTACAGGTTGTTATGCTCTCCCAGGAAATTCGCCGAAACTTTCTCCAATACTTTAAATCCCAGGGACACTCGATCGTCTCCTCCTCCCCCGTCGTTCCGCTGGACGACCCCACCCTTCTTTTTACAAACGCGGGGATGAATCAGTTCAAGGATGTCTTTTTAGGCCAATCGAAGCGAGATTACGTCCGCGCCACAACGACGCAGAAATGCATCCGGGTCGGCGGCAAACACAACGACCTCGACAATGTCGGCCACACCTCGCGCCACCTCACTTTTTTCGAGATGCTCGGCAACTTTTCTTTTGGCGACTACTTCAAGAAAGAGGCGATCGGCTATGCCTGGGATGTCTCGACGCATGTGTTCGGCTTCGATCCGGAAAAGATCTGGGTCTCCGTCTACAAAGACGACGATGAGGCATTTGCCCTTTGGGAAAAGCATATCTCCGCCAAAAGAATCGTGCGCTTCGGCGAAAAGGAAAATTTCTGGGCCATGGGAGACACCGGTCCCTGCGGACCTTGCTCCGAGCTGCTTTACGATCGCGGCGAGACGTTTGGTTCTGCGAAAAACCCTTACGAAGATCCGTCAGGCGAGCGCTATCTCGAATTCTGGAACCTCGTTTTCATGCAGTTCATGCGCTCTCAAGGCGGCCAGATGGAGCCCCTGCCAAAGCAGTCGATCGACACCGGCGCCGGCCTCGAGCGCGTCGTTTCTCTTCGCATGGGCGTAGGCAACGTCTTTTTGACAGATGTGCTTCGCTCTCTCATCGCTCAGGTCGAGACGATCAGCCAGGTCAAATATGATGAGAAAAATCCGGGCCTTGCCCCTGCGTTCCATGTGATTGCAGACCATATCCGCGCCCTCTCATTTGCCATTGCCGACGGCGTGCAGCCGAGCAATACGGATCGCGGCTATGTTCTCAGAAAGATTCTCCGCCGCGCGGTGCGCTACGGCCGTATGCTTAATCTCAACCGTCCCTTTTTGGCCGATATCCTTCCACGCCTCGTCTCCTCCATGGGGGAGGACTTCCCTGAACTGAAAACTTCTCGAGAAAGAATAGCAGAGATTCTGACTCTCGAAGAGGAATCCTTCCTCCGCACTCTGCAACGAGGCGGCCAGCTCCTCGGCCAAGTGATCGAGCGCTCGCGAGGATGCGCCACCATCTCCGGCGATGATGCTTTCAAACTCAAGGACACCTACGGCTTTCCTCTCGAAGAAATTCTTCTAATTGCCAAAGATGAGAGTCTCGGCGTCGATCTGCCGCGCTTCGAACATCTCGATGAAGAGGCGAAAGAAAAGTCGCGCAAAGCGCGCAAAGTCCAGGCGCAGGAGTTCGATCAGAACTTTTTTGCCGACTTTACACGCACGCATAAGCCGTGCGAATTTATCGGCTATCAGCATCTCGCCTGTAACGCTTCGCTCAATGGCCTCGTCATGGGCGGCAACTTTACCGACTCCATGAGCGAGGGCGATGAAGGGATGCTCATTTTGAATACAACCCCCTTTTACGCAGAGATGGGCGGGCAGATCGGAGATACGGGACAGATCACAAAAGGCTCTGCCGTCTTTCTCGTCGAAGATACGATCTCTCCCTATCCGGGAGTCATCGCGCATCTTGGTCGCATGGCAAAGGGCTCTTTGAACAAAGGCGATCATGTGCACGCGGCTGTCGATGAAGCGCGTCGAAATGAGATCCAGAACAACCACACCGCAACACACCTGCTTCACTGGGCGCTGCAGAAAGTACTCGGGCCGCACATCAAGCAGGCCGGCTCTCTCGTGGAAGATAAACGCCTCCGCTTCGATTTCAGCCACCACAAAAGCGTAACTGCTGAGGAGCTGCGGGAAATTGAGGATCTCGTCAATGAGAAGATCCGCGAAAACCTGCCTGTGAATGCCTACGAAATCTCCTACGACGAGGCGCAAAAGCGCTCTGATGTCAAGCAGTTCTTCGGCGAAAAGTATGGCGAGAAGGTGCGTGTAATCGACCTCGATTTCTCCAAAGAGCTTTGCGGAGGAACGCACGTCAAAAGCGTCGGATCCATCGGCCTTTTCAAGATCACCAAAGAGAGCAGCATCGCCGCGGGCATCCGCAGGATTGAGGCGCTCACCGGCCGCTGGGCAGAAAAAATGGTGCAGCAGAAAGAAGATCTGCTCGATAAAGCAGCGTCTCTTCTCAAATCTACCGCACCCTATGTTGCCGATCGCATCCAGCAGCTCCACGAAGAGATGAAAGTACAAGCGCTGCTGCTTAAAACGCTGATCAAAGGCCAGATGAAAGAGCTCGCCGTCAAGATGGCAGACCACAAAGAGCTGATCGGCCAAACCTTCCTCATCGCCTCTGAAATTACGATGAGCGCAGAAGACCTTCCCACCTTTGCCGAAGAGCTGATGCAGCAGCTCAAATCGGGCGTCGTAGCGCTTGGCGCCAAAACGGGCGAGCGCTGCCAGCTTTTCGTGCAGGTCAGCCCCGATCTGGCCAAACAATTTTCGGCAGCTATGCTCATTAAAGAAGCCGCTCCCTTCATTCAGGGCGGCGGCGGCGGCAAGCCGACGAGCGCACAGGCCGGAGGAAAAGATCCAACCGGGCTGCCTAAAGCTCTTGCAAAAATCAAACAGCTACTTGAGCAGGCATCTTCTGATCAATGATTGAGACCGTCGAAAAGAGCGCCTCTTTTGAGGCGCTCCAAAAAGCTCTTGCCTCCGGTGAGTCCGTACTTTTTGAATCGCTCTGGGACGTGCCGAAAGCTCTCGTCGCCGCATTTGCTGTCCAAAAAACGGGCAGAAGCGTCCTTCTTCTCACAGGCGGTGTGAGAGAAGATGCTTTTTTCGACAGCCTCGAGACGATCGCTCCCAATCTCGCCATCGAATTTCCCGCATGGGAAACTCTTCCCGGAGAAGAGGTCGCTCCCAGCCCCGACATCATCGGCAAGCGCTTCGAAGCTCTTCGCGCGCTCATCCAGCGAAAAAAACCGGCCATCGTCCTCTGCCCTCTTCAGGCTTTTTTACAAAAAGTCATCCCGAAAGACGCCCTCAAACCGATGCTCAGCACCTGGAAAAAGGGCTCGCGTATCGCATTCGCAACATTGCCGGAGCACCTCTCCAATCTCGGCTACAAGCGCGCTGCCGTCGTCTCGGACAAGGGCGAGTTTGCTCTTCGAGGCGGCATCCTAGATCTCTATCCGGTCGGCTCGCCCGATCCTTTCCGCATCGAGTTTTGGGGCGATGAGATTGAGGAGATCCGCACCTTCGATCCGGTCGGGCAGAGATCGATCGGAGAGGCCAAAGAGATCCTCCTCACCCCCGCCAATGAGCAGCTTCTTTTGCAAAAAGCTGCAAAGCTCTGTTGCATCGCCGACTATCTCGAAGAGGACTTTATTTTGCTCTGGGATGATCTGACGGCGATCGAAGATACCTGGGCCTCTCTCAAAAACATGCCCGGCGCCAACACCCCTTTCCTCTACACCTTCGACGATCTCTTCAAACGATTCAAAACGCAGCAGCAGATCTTCGGCGCGCCGCAATCGATCGAAAAGCTCTCAGAGGTACATATTCATCGAGAGCGCACCAAACATCTGCAAGGCATCACCTTCGAAGCTCTCAACAAAAGCTTTGAGGCCCAGCGCTGGTTTCACCCCTTCCGCACAAGCTTTGACTGCCTCAATGATGCAGACGCAGATGAGGCAGAACTGCTCGATCTGATTGCCCCCAATCCGACGACTCCCATCGTCTTTCTCAATGCCAACGAGACGGAAGAAAAGGAGCTCAAAAGACAATTGGAGAGCCGCGGGGTCAACATCGCCTCAAAAGAGATCCGCTTCGAGCGCGGCTACCTCGCCTCGGGATTCTGCATCTCCGATCTGCCCCTACTCGTCTTGCCGAATGCGGAGATCACCGGACGAAAGCGCATCCGCCGTCAGAAGTGGCGCGGCACCACGCATACGCCCGCCGCCGAATTCCATCAGCTCAGCATCGGCGATCCCGTCGTGCACTTCCACAGCGGAATCGGCAAATACCTCGGTATGGAGAAGATCGTCAATCATCTCGGGGAAGAATCGGAGTTCATGGCGATACAGTATGCAGAAGGCAGCAAACTGTTTGTGCCGCTCTCCCAGGCCTATCTCATCTCCCGCTACATCGGCACGCATGAGGAGACGCCAACACTCAGCCAACTCGGCAGCAAACGCTGGCAAAACACGCGCGTTGCAGCGCAGCAGCAGATTGTCGGCTACGCAAACGATCTCCTGCTACTCTACGCCGAGCGCGTTGTGCAGGGAGGCACAGCTTACCCTCCCGATGGCGCACTGATGCAGCAGTTCGAGAGCGATTTTCCCTACACAGAGACGAGCGATCAGCTAAAAGCGATCGCTGCGATCAAAGAAGATATGATCTCTGCCAAGTCGATGGACCGCCTCATCTGCGGAGATGTCGGCTACGGCAAAACAGAAGTCTCGATGCGAGCCGCCTTCAAAGCCGCCGCAGATGGCGGAAAGCAGGTCGCCGTCCTCGTCCCAACCACCGTGCTTGCGATGCAGCACTACGAGACCTTTAGCCAGAGAATGAGCGGCTTTCCCGTAAAAGTTGGCGTCGTATCGCGCTTTTCTACAGCCAAGCAAAACCGCGAAACGCTGCAAAAAACAGCGCTCGGTGAAATTGATATCCTCGTCGGCACGCACCGCATTCTTTCCAAAGACGTGCAGTTCAAAAATCTAGGGCTAATCATTATCGATGAAGAGCAGCGCTTCGGCGTCCGCGCTAAAGAACATCTCAAAACATTCAAAGCCGGCGTCGACTGCCTGACACTGAGCGCAACGCCGATCCCGCGCACCCTCTACATGTCGCTCGTTCATGCAAGAGACATGTCCGTGATCAGCACGCCTCCGCAAGACAGACTCCCCGTCAAATCGATCCTCGCAGAAACGGATCTGGATCTGATGCAAAATGCGCTTCTGAGAGAACTCTCGCGCGGCGGACAAGCCTTTTTCATCCATAACCGCGTCGAGTCGATCTACAAAAGAGCAGAAGTTATCGGAAAGCTCGTTCCGGCCGCCCGCATCGGCATCGTGCATGGACAGATGGATCCCGACGACATCGACCCGATCTTCCACAGCTTCAGAGAAGGCTCGATCGATATTCTTTTTGCGACGACCATCGTAGAAAACGGCATCGACATCCCGAATGCCAATACAATCCTGATCGACCGAGCAGACACCTACGGCATGGCCGATCTCTACCAGCTCCGCGGCCGCGTCGGGCGCTGGAACCGCTCTGCCTACGCCTACTTTCTGATTCCTAAAAATGTGCGCCTGCCAGAAATTGCGCGCAAAAGACTCAATGCCCTCGTTGAAGCGAGCAGCTACGGAGGCGGCATGAAAATCGCCATGCGCGATCTGGAGATCCGCGGCGCCGGAGACATCCTCGGCATCCAGCAGTCGGGGCAAGTGAGCGCAATCGGCTTTCATCTCTACTGCAAGATGCTCAAGCGCGCAATCGAAGCCCTCAAGAAAAAAGCGCCGATCACCTTCAACGAAACAAAAATGGAGTTTGCCTTCGATGCGCGCATTCCCGACACCTACCTCAGCGAAGTGTCTCTCCGCATGGAGTTCTACTACCGTTTCGGCGACGCCTCGGCCGTATCTGAAATCGATGAGCTCTTCTGCGAAATTAAAGATCGTTTTGGCGAGCCGCCCGAACAGGTTCTCTGGCTCAACCATCTCGCACGCCTTCGCGTCTTTGCCTCAGCCAATCAGTTTACGCTGCTGAAATTTCAAAATCTAACCCTGCTGGCAGAGAGACAGACGGGTAAAAAGACAGAGCAGCACACGATGATGATGCCTAAGAAAATCCAGGCATCTCCTCAAGAGCTGGAAAGCTATGTGATCGCACAGCTCAATAAACTGTTCCAGCTATGAGTACAGACTCCTTCCACCTCAATGGCACCCACGAAAACCGAATTAAAAGCTCTCTCAAATCGAATAAAAAGTTGTGGTTAATATTAAATTCAATATTAGCCCCAACCTTTTATTCGATTTCAGAGGCTTTTAATCGGTTTGCGTGTGGTGCGCTTGAGGTGGAATGAGTATATCTCCCTATAGTCCTCAGACCACTTGCTCAATTTTATTAGATGCCTTGATTTATCGGACTAGAAAACAGACTATCGAAAACGATACTGATACGCTCCGGAGATTAGGAACGAGCTCGGGGGAAATTGACGATAAACTAGCGAAGCTCATGGATGCAGCAGCAGCAGCCTATCGAGGCGGTGCTAATCCGAATCCTATCGTGGGATCTGTAGAAGTAATGAAACACTCTTTTAGAGATCAAACCCCTGTTCGTTGCATCTACTGCGACTTCAAAATGCCTCAACCAAGAATAGTGACTTTCAGAAATATTGCTACTGGAGAAGAGATCACTCTCCATGAAATGAGTTTTCATTTGCTATGGCTACATCACTATTTTGGCACGCCGCAAACAGCGCATCGCACTGATCCTGCCAAATTATTCAGAGTCCTGAGTACGTAATGAGCTCAAAATCAGGAAATAGTGCAATTGTCTTCAGCTACGCCCGATATCCATCCGGCTAACCGAGTAATGCGACTCATAGTGCCTACATGCGCTTCCAATTGCCCTATTTTTATAATCACCCGATCTAGATATCTTTGGTAATCCTCTTCGGAAAAACCGGATTCCAGATCAAGGTTCTGGAGCGTTTCTTGAACGTGCAGCTTCTCATAGCCGAGATAGAAGATGGCAGTCTGGCATAGATCCCATTGGACTGATTCCGAAAAATGCAGAATATCTGCAATATTCCCCTCTAAGATTATTGCGGGGTTTGTGGATGCAATAGTCATAAAGATACAGATTCCTCATCGCTATTTAGATTGCGATGATAGGCGCCCTTGATCTTTTTAGCCTGCATCTCACGAGCAAACTTAAGAATCCGAACTCCCTTTTCAACGTGATCCGCTGTAAAGTTATCGTAGACCCATTGAGAGCTCTGCTTGGTCTTGATCCCCTCTTTGTTCAAGGGTAAATCAGAGACGAGGAGGAGCGATCCGAGAGTAAATTTACGTTTATAGCTGGCGGTAAAGAGTGTGGCGCACTCCATCTCGATCCCTTGCGCCTTGGTCGCTTTCACGCGCTCTTTAAATTCTTCGTTGAATTCCCAAAACCGCATATTCGTCGTAAAGGTGATACCGATATGATAAGGAGCCTGTTCGCGATCCAGCACCTCTGTTGCCGCGCGCTGCATCAAAAAATTGGCAAGGGCAGGCACTTCAATCGGGAAATAGAAATCAGACGTTCCCTCTCCACGGATGGACGCAACTGGAACGAGGTAGTCGCCGACCTTATAGCGCCGGCGAAGGCCGCCGCACATTCCCAGAAGAATACTGGCCCTAAAGGGGAGAAAAGAGCAGATGTCTACAACCAGAGCCGCGGCCGGAGAACCGATCTTGAAATCGAGGATACTCACATCGTCTTTCGGACAATGAGCCACCTTGAACATCGACCCCTCGTGAATCGGCACGCCCCGACTCTGAGCGAAATAGTCCACATAGCGAGGAAAGTTTGTTAGAATCAAATTCGATCGAAAAGATTCTGCTTCACAACCTGCATAGCGCTCCAGCGTGTGCCGGGCGATTTCAGCTTCTAAGGGATTTTGCTCGCTCATAAGCTCCGTTTTTACTAATATGTTAAGCTATCGCAAGGGTAAAAGTCCAGTATCGAAGAAACTCTTATACCCTTTATTGCGTAGAACTATTTTGAAAAGGATTCCAGCATGCCTCAGATCAGTACCGGCGACCTCAGAGTCGGAATGAAAGCCGAAATGGATAAAGAACCTTATCTCGTCGTCAGCAACGAATTCGTCAAACCCGGAAAAGGGCAGGCGTTCAATCGCATTAAACTAAAAAATATGGTTTCCGGCCGCGTCGTCGAAAAGACCTTTAAATCGGGTGAAAAACTCGATCTGGCCGATATCGAAGAAGCTGAAATGCGCTACCTTTATCGCGACGGAGAGGACGCAGTTTTCATGGACGAAAAAACCTTTGATCAGATCAATATCGGCAAAGCGCTGCTCGGCGCCAATGAGCAGTGGCTCAAAGAAGAGGTCGTTTATCATGTCGTCTTTTATAAAGGCGCTCCTATTGAAGTTATGCCACCCACATTTATGGATCTAGAGGTGACCGATACCGCTCCCGGAGCCCGCGGAGATACAGCTTCCGGCCGCGTCCTGAAGGCAGCTACCCTAGAGACCGGAGCGAAGGTCCAGGTACCGATCTTCATCGACCAGGGTGAGAAAGTCAAAGTCGATACACGCACTTGTGAATATGTCTCTCGCGTCAACTAATCTCTTCACAACAGCGGCGCTGCTCTCTCATCGAGCAGAGATGCTCGCCGCTGTACGCTCTTTCTTTGCCGAACGCCGCGTTCTCGAGGTCGACTGCTGCTCGCTGCAGCGCGCGCCCTCTCTCGACTCCAATGTCGAGGCGATCGAGACTGCCGTCTCCGAAAATGAGACGGGCTATCTGCACACCTCGCCCGAATTTTCTATGAAAAAGCTCCTCTCGCAAGGCATTGGCGATATCTACTATCTCGGCCACGTCTTTCGAAAAGGAGAACTTGGGCGTTTGCACAATCCTGAATTCACCATGATCGAGTGGTACCGCCTCAACATGCCCTACGAGAGCTTCATCGAGGAGACCTGCTCGCTGATCATGCTGTTTCTGGGCGAGCTTCCCATCCGACGCCTCTCCTATCGAAAAGCCATGCAAGAGCACGCCGGCATCGATCCCGAAGACAACTCCTTTCCGGGCGCGGCAGAACGGCTCGGCATCTCACTGCCCTCTGACACCTCCCAATGGAGCAGAGACGACTGGCTGCATCTTTTCATGAGCCATGCAGTCGAGCCAAAATTGGGCGATGGCGAGCTGACCGTCCTTTTCGACTATCCGCCCAGCCAGGCAGCGCTCTCTACCATTGTGGAAAAGGAGGGACGACAAGTCGCTGAGCGCTTTGAAATCTACCATCGAGGCATCGAGCTTTCCAACGGCTACCATGAACTGGCCGACTCCGCAGAACAGCGCCGCCGCTTTGAAGAGGAAAATTTAGCACGCCAGGCCAGAGGAAAAGCGCCCTATCCTTTAGATGAAGACTTTTTGGCATCGCTGGAAAGAGGGCTGCCCGACTGCTGCGGCGTATCGATCGGATTCGATCGCCTGATGCTTCTTCGCCACAAGCTCGATTCGATCCATGAGATCCTCCCCTTTTCCTGGAGACTATTTCCCTTTACTTTTAAGAAAAACCTGCAAAAATGAATACCTCAACACGGTTTATTTTCTTCTTCAAGCAACCTTGTTCGAGGATTAATAACGTCTACCCATCCAACCAAGGTATCAAATGAAACGTCCTACGAATTATCGATGGTTTATTGCTGCGCTGATCTTTTTCATAACTCTTGTGAATTTCGTCGACCGCTCAGCGATCTCTTTTATCATCATTCCCTTGAAGCAAGAGTTTGGATTCGGCGATAAAGAGTTTGGCATCATCCTCTCTGCTTTTGCAGTAGGATACATTCTGCTGACTGCCTTCGGAGGCTGGCTCGTCGATAAGTTGGGAGCGCGCTTCGTTTGGCCTCTAGCTGCCATCTCCTGGTCTCTTTGCGTCGGTCTTCTTGGACTGGCTATCGGTTTCTGGAGCTTTGTCGGCCTGCGCTTTCTTCTCGGCATTGCTGAAGGCCCGCACTTTCCCGCTGTTACCCGATCAATCAGCGACTGGCTGCCACCCAATGAGCGAGCACGCGCGCTCTCCATCGGTCTTGTCGCCATCCCCCTTTCTGCCGTCGTCGGCGCACCGATCACCTCTTATCTCGTCGCCGACTTTGGCTGGCGAACGATGTTTTTCGCAATCAGCCTGATCGGAATCCTATGGGCTATCATCTGGTACTTCGCCTTTACCGACCGCCCTGAAGACTCTCCTTACGTAAGTGAAGAAGAGAAAAAACTGATCGCTACGACCTGCCCGAGACAGGCCAAAATGAAAAAGACAGAGATCGATTGGCGCTTCATCCTCACCCATCCGGCTCTTGTCGCCAACAACATCGCCTATTTTGCGTTCGGCTATATGCTCTTTTTTGCAACCCTCTGGCTGCCAGGCTACTTTTTGACCCAGCATGGCCTCAACCTTAAAAGCGTAGGCTGGTATCTGACCATCCCCTGGCTCGTCGGTGCTATCTTTCTAAAAGCCGGCGGATTTCTCTCTGACTGGCTCTATAAAAAAACAGGCAGCAGCCGTCTGTCTCGCTCACACCTGATCTGGAGCAGCCAGCTTCTCGCTGCGATCTCCTTTGTCTGTTTGAGCTACACCGATTCGCTCGGTTTCTCCATCTTCTTCTTAAGCCTGGGACTTGGCTTTGGACTGATGCCGCAACCCGCCTTTTTCAGCATCAACATCGATGTGGCAAAAGATCGCGCGGGCTCTTCGCAAGGAGTTACCTCTAGCTGTCTTTCGCTTGCAGGAGTGATCGCTCCGATTGCAACGGGTTGGCTGATTGACCTCACCGGCAATTACCAAGCAGCCTTTTTGCTCCTGGCGGGCTTTACCGGCATAGCAGTGATCACTGTGATCCTATTCCACCATCCTGATCGCGAGTGGGCTCCCTCCTCTTCTTAAAATCATCAACGCAGAACATATTTTCTCAGCGAGAAATGCGGCTTAGCCCGCATTTCTCGCATTGCCAACCAGTGATTGACTCTAAGCGTTGACAGTGACTTCTAAAATCAAACTTTACATCTTGCAAAAAATGTTTCAAAAAATAATAATGTTCCAATTTTTTTAGATTTAAGCCACCCGAGACTAAAGCAAGGGTAGTTAGTTTTGAATGTGGTATAAAATATTTTAGTCCTGGCAAACTAAAGGAAACGATAAGTATGGCAGAAATAGACCTCCTGGCAAGAGCTTGTATAGAAAAGGGTAAATACCAAGCAACATTTCATGAGATCTGCCACAAACATGAACGAGACATCACCCTTTTAGATGCTCTTCATATAATTAAAACCGGATATCGAGTTCCTGATTTTGATCGATGCTTAGCTATGTTTTCATGTTGGGATTATGCTATAGAAGGCCTGACTTTGCAAGAAGACAAGATCAGAGTGATAATTAGCTTTGACAAAGACCAAATGTTAATCACATCCGCAAGCACTATCGAAAAGAATAAAAAAGAATCACGTTTAAACATATGGCCGCTCAATTTAAATATGAAGTTTTGTGCGGAAACATGCCCTTTCTTGGAACTCCCTAGCTCGTAGAAGCATCTTTCTAAAAGCCGCCGAGTTTTCTCTCCAATATTCCAATTCATGATCTTCAACGCCCCCTCTCGTAAGAATTTGTTGCACAATTCAGCTCCAACAGCATAGCCGATGGATCCTCTTCTGATTTAATGAATAAGGTATTCCAACTTCGAGTGAGAGCGTCAAATTTTATCCCGACGATTCGAGAAAAATCAGTTACTTACGGCTAGCGTGATAAATACTAATTAGTACTACAAAGAAAGATTTAGTTTTGACAAGGAAACTATTGATCTTATTTGGTAAAAAAATCCATCTGTACGCAGGGGGCGCTTAATAAATTGACGAAAAATTGTCACTCAGTTACAATCCCCAGCATGTTTGGAGTAAAATTTGGTATAATGGATTATGAAATCAAAACGCCCCAATGAAAATCTAGATGTTTTAAGAGTAGCAAGAAAATGTATAGAGAACGGCAACTACCGAGCTACATTTCATGCAGAATGTCGCAAAAATGAACGAGATCTCACCCTTTTAGATGCTCTCCATGTCATTCAAACCGGATATCGCGCTCGCGAACATGATCAGGATAAGACTGAGTTCTTATTTAGAAATTATGCTATAGAGGGTTTGACCCTGCAAGAGGATGAGGCTAGAGTGGTCATAAGCTTCGACGGGGATCTTCTGTTAATTGTCACTATGATTAACATAACAAAAAGTCCTTAAGTATACAAAAACTGTCCCATTTCAAAAAAACGCAGGCTGGTAGCTGACAATTTCCTAGCATGTGGTCCCTATCTTTCTAAAAGCCGGCGGAGTTTTCTCTCTCCGATTACAATGGACTGGCTGATCGACCTTACCGACATAGCTGCGATCACCGTAATTCTGTTCCATCACCCTAACCGCTTTTCTCGGATTATAGTAAATTTTTATTGACCGAAAATTGTCACCAAGTTACGGGCTGACGATATCTGTTGCGAAATGGCTACCTGGACTGTATAATCTGTTAAGAATTTTTTTTGAGAGAAAGGAAAGTCCTTTACGGGTTGACTATAAGTTGTCACCCAGTTACAGTGCGATCTGTTTACACTGTAGTGGATTATGGACTCAACACAACCTGAAAAAAATTTAGATGTTTTAAAAGCTGCAAAAGCATGTATTGAGAAGGGTAAATATCGAGCGACGTTTCATACGGAATATCGCAAACATGAACGAGCCCTAACACTTTTAGATGCTCTTCACATAATTAAAACCGGCTGTCGAGCGCGCGAGCATGATCAAGTTAAAGGTGCTTTCGTATCTCAGAATTATGCGATTGAAGGATTGACTTTGCAAGAAGATAAAGCTAGAGTGGTCATTAGCTTTGAGGGACCTCTTATGTTAATCGTTACTATGATTAACATCACTAAGCGCCCATAGGGATTATGAATAAAAAAGTTGTTGAGAAATTAGAATATCTAGGATTCGGTTTCACTGTAATTTTGCTTAATGTGCCGGTGAAATCTCTCAGAGGCATTGTAGTTCCTGATATTGATTATAACGCCCTTCAGCTTGTGGTTCTTCATCATCTGGGTTTTAAGCCTTTTCCTTTAACCGGTAATGAAATTCGATTCATCCGGCAATCTTTACACATGACTTTAACAAAGTTTGCCACGCATTTTGGGGTGACTCATCCAGCAGTTATTAAATGGGAAAAAACTCAAAACAAGCCTGCAAAGATCTCCTTAGCGACAGAGCTTTACATAAGACTTCATATTTTAGATTATTTAAAAGTTCCCAACCAAAAATTCCGAGCTTGTTTTTTGCAATTTGACAGCAATCCAAATATGAAAACAACTGATTTTGCTGTAGTGGTTGCACTGCCGATGGAGATCGATTCTGACTTGGTGAAGGCTAAAGCCTGAGAGACTTCTCGGCTTCTTCTATTTCCATTTCTGGACGATCGGGACGCTCCTTCCCTTGGAAAACGCTTTTTGAGTCACGCGGATACTGATGGGAGCCTGCCTGCGCTTGTATTCAGCGCGGTGCATCTTCGCGATCAAATCCTGCACAAAGGTGAGTGACAGATTGCGCTTTTCTGCGATCTCTTCAGCAGAACATCTCACTTCGATATAGTCTTCAATGACCAGATCGAGAATTTCATAGGGCGGCAGCGTATCTAGATCCGTCTGATCTTCCCTCAGCTCTGCACTCGGCGCGCGTGTTAAAATATTATTGGGAATGATCTCCTTCTCGCGATTGATCCATCGAGCAAGCGCATAGACATGTGTTTTGGTCACATCATTCAATACAGAGAGCCCTCCACACATATCGCCATAGAGCGTTGTATAGCCCATCGCCATCTCGCTCTTGTTGCCTGTATTGAGCAAAAGGCCGCCGAACTTGTTGGAAAACGCCATCAGGATCTCTCCGCGGATGCGCGACTGCAGATTCTCCTCAGTCAGATCCCAGGGGCTCCCCGAGAACTCCGGCTCGAGAAGATCGAGCGACGCTTGAAAGAGCGACTCGATTGGAATTTTCTTGAATCCGATTCCCAGATGGCCCGCCAGAATCTCTGCGTCGGAGAGACTGCTTTTTGCAGAAAAGCGCGACGGCATTGCGATGGCCAGCACGTTTTCACATCCCAGAGCCTCTTTTGCAATGCAGGCAACAAGCGCGGAATCAATTCCGCCGGAAAGGCCGAGCAGCGCTTTCTTAAAACCTTGCTTGTGAAAATAATCTCTCACACCGCACACCAGAGCTTTGTGCATCTCCTCGATTCCGTTTTCCGGCAAAGAGCAGGAACAGGCTTTGACATCGAGATCAATGATCAGATCATCTTCTTCAAATCCTTTGGCCAGATGGATCAGCTCTCCTTTCTCATTGAGATGAAAGCTGCGGCCATCAAAGACAAGCTGATCGTTCGCACCTACCTGATTGCAGAGCACAAGCGGCGCCTTCAAAGCTCTTGCCACCAGGGCAAACACCTCAATACGCTGCTTTTTTCTCTGGTAGGAATAGGGCGATGCCGAGAGATTGAGTACTAGATCGACCTCGCGCTCCTGCAGTTGTTTGACAGGATCGCAGGCGTAGCTGGTGTAACCGACTGTTTGAGAGTGCTGCCAAAGATCTTCGCAAATGGTCACTGCGATGCGCCGTCCAAGATGCTCAAAGACGGTCGGGCTGTCTCCCGGCTCAAAAAAGCGCCGTTCATCGAAAACATCGTAGGTGGGCAAAAGCTGTTTGTGGTGAAAGCCAAGCAATCTGCCGTTTCGAAAAATAGCCGCGCTGTTGAATAGCGGCTTTTCCTTCCCCGATCGGCTCCAAATTGGCACACCGAGGACAGCAAACAGCCCTTCTGTCTCCTGCGCGATCCCTTCGAGTCTAGCTTCTATTGCATTGATCAATGAAGCGTCGAGGAGCAGATCTTCAGGAGGATAGCCGCAAAGTGCCAACTCGGGAAAAACGACGATGTCAACGCCGGCTCTTCTGGCTCGATGCAGCGCTTCAATGATCTTGCGAACGTTTCCATCCAGATCTCCAACCGTAGGATTGATCTGGGCAGCCATGACTTTCATAAGACCTCTTGCATAACCTGGGTTCTGTCGATTTTCGGGTTCTTTTGAGCCGCTTTTCGATTTTTTTTGCAGGGGTAATATCTACACCCAATATGACCCCTGCAAAAATAATCGAAAATCGGCCAAAAGAATCCCGAAAATCGACGAACCCCAGATTATGCAAGAGGTCTATAATTCAAATTCTTACTTTTCATAGCTAAATCGTCCAGCTTTTTCCTTGACTCCAAGCCCATTTGTGCTATTTTATATCCTTCTTTTAAATATTGGAGAAAACCTATGCGTAAAAATACTCTTTCTATTCATAGCGAAAACATTTTACCGATTATCAAAAAGTGGCTCTATTCAAGCCGCGATATTTTTCTTCGAGAACTCATTTCCAACTCTTGCGATGCGATGAAGAAACTGCGCGTTCTCAGGGAGTGTGGAGAAGCCTCTGACGACGCAGCGCCTTTCGAGATCCACGTGCGGATCGATAAGGAGAACAAAACGATCACGATCTCCGACAACGGCATCGGCATGACGGAAGAAGAGGTGGAAAAATACATCGCCCAGATCGCTTTTTCCGGAGCGGAAGAGTTCATGGAGAAATACAAACAGCAGAGCGAAAGCGATCCGATCATCGGCCACTTCGGTCTCGGCTTCTACTCCTCGTACATGGTCGCCTCGAAAGTTGAGCTCAATACGCTCTCCTTTGTAAAAGACGCAAAGCCTGTCTTCTGGAGCTGCGATGGATCTTCCTCTTATGAAATTGGAGCCTCTGAGCGAAAAACAAGAGGAACCGACGTCATCTTGCACATCGCCGAAGAGAATGTCGAATTTCTTGACGATGCAAAAATCCGCGGCCTGCTCGAGCGCTACTGCGCCTTCATGCCCGATGCGATCTATCTCAACGATAAGCCGCTAAACAATGGCGAGCCACTCTGGACCAAAAACCCCACTTCCTGCACAGAGCAAGAGTATCTCGCCTTCTACCGCAAACTCTACCCTCTCGAAGAAGATCCGATCTTCTGGATCCATCTCAATGTCGACTATCCTTTCCGTCTTCAGGGCATTCTCTATTTCCCTAAAACAACCCATCGTTTCGATGCCAAAAAAAGCGCGATCAAGCTCTTCTGCAACCGCGTCTTCGTCTCTGATGATTGTGCGGAGATCCTGCCCGACTACCTCATGATCCTCAGAGGTGCGCTTGATAGCCCGGACATTCCGCTCAATGTCTCTCGCTCCTATCTGCAGGTCGACCAGAACGTGCGCCAACTCGGCATCCACATCTCCAAAAAAGTGGCGGATAAACTCAACGCCCTTTTCAAGAGCGATCGGGAATCCTACATTGACAATTTCTCCGAAATCGAGCCGCTACTCAAGTACGGTCTTTTGCAAGACGAGAAATTTCTCGAGCGCGTTAAAGAGATTCTGATCTGGAAAAGCAGTAGCGGGGAATGGACCACTGCCCAAGAGTATCTAGACCGCGCAAAAGAGAAGAAAATCTATTACTGCAGCGAAGAGTGCTCAGCGAAGATCCAGAAAGCCTATCTCGATCAAGGCATCGAGCTGATCTATGCCTCTCAGGCAATTAACTCCCCTGTGATGAGTACCCTGGAGGGGCCGCTCAAAGCGAGTTTCCAGCGCATCGACAGCAGCCTCGACGATGTCCTACTCGATGCGAAGCGAGAAAAGACTCTTCTCGATGCTGAGGGCAAATCTGTTGCAGGACGCATCGCAGACTTTTTCCGTAAAGAGCTGCCCTCTGAGCTGAAAGTCGAGGCCAAGAGCCTCTCTTCCGACTCGGTCGCAGGGGTGCTATTTCTCGATGAGCAGACCCGTCGGATGCGCGACTTTTTCGTTTTAACGCAAAAGAAGATGGAGCCAGGCCTGTTCAACTCCAACCGCACCTTCATCGTCAATACCAATAACAAGCTCGTTCAGGAGTCCTTCCGCCTGTCCGATAAACAGCCCGAGCTGGCTCGGCGCCTGGCCAGCCAGGTCTACGATCTCGCCCGGCTCTCCCAGAGAGAACTGGAACCTGCTGAGTATGAGCAAATATTGACCCGCCAGCAGGAGCTCCTCGAAGAGCTGGCTGAAAAGCTACCTTCCTAAAATAGCCCCCTTCCTGCCCCCGGTTTCTATAAACCGGGGGAATTTCTTTACACCCTAAGTATCAGCGACTTAATCTAACACAACTCTTTTTTAAAGAAATAGTTATTACATTTAGCAATGGCAATATCTAATTACAATAGATTTTAAAAATCACAAATGATATAATAGATGCTTAATTAACTAAAACAAAGTAACAATTATGCCTATTCAATTTGAACGTTTTATACCTGATGCATATGGCATCAGCAGACACCAACCTCTAAAAGCGGAACAGGAATCCTCTTTTGACTCAATCGATCTGGATTTGAGAAAGAATCCGCAATTTATTGAGATTGCAAGTCGCTATTCCTGTGATCCTCAGGAGATTAACTATCGAATTGAAAAGGATGGCACAAATTACTGGATACGGCTTTTTGATCAACCTGGCTCTGGCCAGCGATTTGCAGCTGGTGACGATCTCAAGAAGATCATAGCGCGTTTTTACGGAAACACTGCTGCGGATAGCCCCGCTGCCCCCCGTCACTTGGGAGGCAATGCGTCATCAGTCCCCTCACAGCCGCCACATTCAGACTCCTCAGAAAACTCTGATAGCGATACAGCTTCTACGCATGTCCCTGTAATGACTCCCGGATCAGATCCAAGCCAATACTTGGCATTTCTCCAAGATCTTTATCGCGATCAGCAATGTGAAATACGCGGCTTGCGAAAAGATCTTGGAACAACAAATCAGGAACTGGCCAAGCTGATTGCTCTTTTGGGAGCTCAGCAGCCAATGGCCCCCAGAGTTGCCCTCGATCAATACAAGGTTACTCTTCAAGAGGGAGAAATTACCTATCTAAAAAATGCAGTTGCTCGCTTGGAAAAAGAGTTGGAGAGCCTTAAGAAAAACCAGGCAGAGGGTTTATCCCCTGCTAGAGATAAAAATGCAGAGATCGCTCAAGAATTAGATCAAAAAAAGAGTGAACTCGGCACAGCTCATCAAGCGCACGCTGACGCTTTAGCCGCAGTAACCGCTCTGCAAGCCCAACTGGCTGCTCACGTTGATCTTCAGAAAGAGTTGACTCAGCGGAATTCTGAGCTGCAAGCTAGTTTGACCCAAGCTATTGGCGATCTCGACGGCTCCAGGGCAGAACTTGCAGCATCCTCTAAAGAACATGCTAGCGAAATAGAAAAAATTTGTAAGGCAAACGATGATGCCCTCGCTGAAATCAAAGGTCAGGTTCAAAATCTACAAAATGAGTTTGCTCAAAAACTGGCAGACGCCGAAGTAGAAAAACAAAAACTGATGGCAACAGCAGAGTCTTGGAAAAATGAGGCTGATGAGGCCAGTTCCGGCAATGCTCAATTGACAAGAGAGCTAGACAAGCAAATAAGCACTTATAATGAATTACTACTCAAATTTGGAGCGGCTGAGACTGAAATGGATCAGTTGCGAGCTGATTTTGCAGGTGAAACTGCAGAAAAGAGTGATCTATTAAAAGATCTTCGGGATCAACTGCTCGAATCAACCGCCAAACTCCTTACACAAAGTAATGAGAGCCTCGAAGAGCATAACAACGATATTGCAGAGCTGGAAATCGCTCATGACCTAGAACTTAAAGAGAAGCAAGCTGATCTAGAGGCCGCCTCGCAAGCTCTCGATCAAGCTTTACAAAATGTAACCTCTCTAAGCGCCCAACTGGATGCTGCCGAAAAGAGTAGTGACAATCTTCTAAACAAATCGAGAGAGAGAACTGCGAATAACCTACAATTCCAACAGGACTTGATCAAAAAACAGGCTGAGTTGGAAGCCGCTAAAGATCAAGTTGAAAGGCAAGTAGCAGAGCATACGAGTCGCATCGCTTCTCTGGAATCTCAATTGACTGAAGCTCAGGACAACCTCATAGCCTTCACTGCAAAACTCAACGCATCATCGCAAGTAATTGAAGATCAGAAAGAGCAAATACAGAGCCACCTTTCAGAGCTTGCTAATTTACAAATGAAAAAGAGCGAACTGGAAAATGAGCTCGAAAAAGAGAAACATCTGAGCGCTGTAAATATCTCCGATGAAAAAGCATCGCTCGCAACGATTGCTTCCCTTGAATCTCAAATTGAACAGTTGGAAGCTGAGCATACCGCCAGAATTGAATCGCTTCAAGAGCATATAGATACCTTGATAATGGCGAATGATGCTTCTTATGAAGAAGTTAAAAAACTACAGCATGAACTCACCGAATCGTTAAAAAAGATCAATGAGGCAGAACAGCGCCTGATGGACCAAGAGCTTTCTTTAAATTTTCAAGCGAACAAAGGCAATGCTGAAAAAGCCCGATGGGAAAATCTGTTGGATGCGCAAAAAAGCGCTTATGAACATTTAGAGCTCGAATTGGAAGCGGCCAAGACCGCAATGACTCAGTTAAGAGAGGAGCATACAACCTCTATGAAAACAGCTGCTGTCAAAATGAAAACATTGAATGCTACTCATGCCGCCGAAATTTTAGAACTAGGCGAGGAAATAACTAAGATCTTCCAAGAATTTCAGAATGAGAAGACTTTATTAGGTGAATTGCTTGATGAAGAAATTGCTAAAAACCAAAAACTTATCAATGAGCACAGCAATGAAATTGAAGATCTGCAAATTGCTTCTGCCCTAGATCTTAAAGAGATGCAAAATGAATCAACCCAAAAACAGGATGACCTTGCGATTCGCATTGCCTCTCTAGAAGCTCAATTGGCCAGTGCTGAAGAAAAAGCAGCATCTGAGTTGGAAGCTAGTTTGTCTGAAGCACTTGAACAACTAAACGCGCAAATGGATAGCCTTTTCGCAAATGCTGAACAATTAATGCAAGACAAGCTCCAACTGGAAGAAGCTTTTGAAACCCAGAAAACGCTGAGCGCTGCTCATATCGGTGAACTGAAAGAAAAACTTTCCGTAGCTGAACAGCAACTAGATCACTCGAAAGAAGGTCAGTCTGGCACTCTCAATACGATAACTAGCCTTAAAGACGAAATAGAATTAGCTGAAGAAGAAATACTCGCAGTAAGGAGTGTTTTTAACGACGAAATCAATCTATTACAACAAAATCATGAAATAGAAATCGCCAAACTAAACGATTTACTAAAGCAGGCTGAAATAATCGATGAAGGGCGTATTGAAGACTCCGAAAATGCCCATGCTCAATTCAAAAAAGAGATCGGTAAGATTTCAAAAGACCTCCATTCAGTCTCTCAAGCACGCGAGGAAGCTTTACAAAATGTAGCCGACCTAAGCGCCCAGCTGACTGCTGCCAATGCTAGAAATGGCCATTTTGAAAAAACATTGGAAGAGACATCAGAGAAAATCTCTCGACTCGAAAATGAATCGGCCAAGAAACAGGTCGAACTTGCAGATGCTTTAAAGAAGACAGCAGACCTGGATGCCTCTAAAGATCAAGCTGAAAGACAAGTAGCTGAGCATGCAAGTCGCATCGCCTCTCTGGAGGCTCAATTGAACGCTGCCAAAAATGAACAAGCAGCAGAGATCCCTGCCTTGACTCAGAGGAATTCTGAGTTGACAGCTAAGTTGGATGAAGCTCAGGGCAACCTCAAAGCCTCAACTGATGCCCTTGAGGAACTAAAAGTGCAAATGGAGAGCCATTTCGCAAATACTGCACAATTAGAGCAAGACAATATCAACCTGGAAAATGCCCTTGAAACCCAGCAAACGCAGGTCTCTATACTCGAAGATGAAATAGAATTATCAGAGATAAAACTAGATGAATTAATGAATTCTTTTAAATCGCAAATCGATCAATTACAAAAAGATCATAAACGCGAAGTTGCTGCACTAAACACTCTGATAGCGGAGGATGACATCCTCGAAAAGAGTAATATTGAAGAATACCAAAAAGCATATGAGCAATTCGATATGGAAATTAGGAATGCCCATATAGAAAAAACTCAGTTGCTAAAAGAGCTGGAGAATCTGAATCTTGCTTATGCTGAGAGATGGGCTGAATTAGGAAAGGCTCAAGCAGAACGGGATGAGTTGAAAGAGACTCACAAAGAAGCCAGATCCGTAAAAGAAGCCCAAATTCAACAATTGCAGACTGATCTCACCGAAAAAACGGAAGAGATCGGTAAGATTACAAAAGATCTCCAGGTTGCAGAAGATGCGAAAAATAGACTACTCAAATTGGATGCTAAAAGAAGCGCAGAAATAGCTCAACTCATCGAAGATCAAAACAACGAAATTGAACTTCTGCAATATGAGGATGGGAAAAAGATGAATTCCCTGCAAAGCCAGTTGCAAGAAGAAATTCTCGCCCATGCTAAAGCAAAAGCAGAGGTCCAATCATTGACTGAACTGTTAGATAGTGCTCTGGAAAAAACTATGGCATATCGAGACGATATGGAAGGTCAATTGAAAATTGCAAAAGAAGATCTCCTGAAAGCTGAAGAAAGGGCAGAAGCTGCAATGCGCACTCAAGCAGTCGCAGAAAAGCTCCTAAAAATGCAGAAGTAACGAAGGGCTGCTTACAACCCTTCGTTTACTTATAGCTCAACTTTAAGATTCGCTGGTAGCTTCTGATTTTTCATCGTCTGCTGCTGGCTGCACATCTGTGATCGCAGCTTTCAATACTTCGATCTTTGCGCCTTCCACCATTCTAAGAACAACGGTCTGCTCATTGAGCTTGGAGATCGTACCGATGATACCCATTGCTGTAACTCTGTCGCCCTTTTTCAGTGAGGAGCGCATCTGCTCAGAGGATTTACGACGCTTCTGCTCCGGTCTCCAGAGAATAAAGTAGAAAAAGACCATCGCAAGGGCAATCATGATCACAGTCTGGAACATGCCGCCGGAATTTGAGGGTGCCGCATCCTGAGCAAAAGCCAGTGCAGGAAAGGCGAAGATAAATGGAATCAATTTTTTCATGGACAATTCCTATACAATTTCATTCGCTTTAGAATGCCTTAAAATGGACTCAAAAGCAAGGTTTTTCAGCCCCGTTTTGATAGCAAAGCGATATTCTCGATATGAGCTGTATGTGGGAACTGATCAACGGCTTGCAGCGCAATCAGCCGATAGCCAGCCTCTCTGAGAGAGCGGATGTCATCTGCCTGCGTGATGGGGTTGCAAGAGACGTAAAGAATCTTTTGAGGAGAGAGCGTTTTGATCTGATGCAATGCCTGCTCGCCGAGGCCTGCGCGAGGAGGATCAACGATAGCTACATCCGGGCGCTTGAAGTCGGGGCTTGCTAGAAGTCGTGTTAAAATCTTAGCCGCATCGCCCTGATGAAATTCGATATTCTCAAGCTGATTTTTTTTGGCATTTTCCTGTGCATCAAGAACTGCCTCGGGGCTCAGCTCAATACCGATGACTCGTTTGCTCTTGCGAGCGGCCGCCATGCCGAGTGTGCCTGTGCCGCAAAAGAGATCGTAGACAAGTTCTTGGCCCACGCCTAGAAAATCCATAGCAGCATCATAGAGCTTTTCCGCCTGCAGCGTATTCGGCTGAAAGAAAGAGGCCGGACTAATCTTGAAACGCAAAGGCCCTTCTTTAAGACGCAGCTCTTCTTCGATATGATCGGTGCCTGCAAGATGCATCTCATAAAAGCGTGTGGGCGTGCCCTTCATCGCCTGGTGGATGCGTAAGAAAATACCGACTCCCTCTCCGACTGCCTTTTTGAAGAGCTCAACTTGCTCTTTGGATGGAGCGTATTCAGGATTGCCGGATACATTGAGAACGGCCATTTTCTGCCCTGTGCGAACACTCTCTCGAAGTGTCAGATAGCGCAGTGTACCTGTATCTTTGGGCGGGTGATAGGCCTGGATGCCGGAGGCTTCCCACCAACTTCTCACGCGCGATAAACATTCGCTCATCCAGAGAGGCGCAATATGGCAGCGCTCTACATTGAATACGTAGGGCTCCGCATGCGCGATCATCAATCCAAGATATTTATCCCCGGCCCGGTTCTCAGAAAAGGAAAATTCCATCTTATTGCGATAGGCCCAGGGATCTGAGCAAGGAATCATGGCTCTGATTTCAACGTCGTCTTTTATGAGATCGCCAAAGGATTCGAATATTCTTTGCTGCTTATGTCGGATCTGCGCATCATAGGACATCGATTGCCAGCAGCAGCCTCCACACATAGTAGCATGGGCGCAGCGCGGCTCGACCCGATCCGCCGAGGGGCTTAGAAGCTCAAGAAGTCGGCCTTTCTGCACTCTCTTGCTTCTGCGTCTCAGCTCAACCAGGACTCGATCCCCCGGTATTGAATGAGCCACTTCGATTTTGGTCGTTCGGGATGCATCAGGCGATGAAGCGACGCCAAAGCCTCTTGGAGAAAAATCTTTAATTGAAAGTTCAATCTGTTTGGAATCCATAGCGCAGCGAGTATAGAGGAACTGCGCTTAGAGAGGGTACTAAAAAATGGACTTATCGCTTTTTTCGAGCGCTCTTTTTCTTAACTGTTTTCTTCTTCTTCTGTCCGCCCCGTTCTGCAACCACAGATTCCTTACGATAGATTTTAGCGAGCTTTTCAAGCTTGACTGTGCCGGTTCGCACCCGCTGCGCTGCAGCCTTATAGCCTCGGTTCGCTTTGACAAGATCTTTTGAAATCGATTCCAGCAAGTGACTCAACTGATTTACGGTATCACGCAAAGACATCGGATTGGTTCCTCCAAGAGAGATACTCTCTAAATCCACTCCATAGATATATCTACGTATATTGTGCAAGATTTTTTAAAGCAGTGTAAAAATATGAGCAAAAACTTTGTTATATGATATAGAAAATACGGGAATGTCACGAGGTTAGGAAATACGTGCGATTGTCTGGAAAATATTTACTACTGCTCTGCATTGCAGTTCCATGCATCCTGCAAGCCACCTATTTTGGCAATCCCGGGCAGCCCACACTTTTAGAAGATGGACTTATTCAATCCCCTCCATCATGGTTCTGCTTTCGGATCGGTTACATGTCCGACTATCTCTACCGCCAAAACTACAAAGATGCATTTCCAACACCTGGAGCACATCCTCCATCAAACTATACAAGTTTCAGAATGGATGCTGCGACGGTCACGCTGAATTTTAGGAATCGAATAGATCTCAATGTGATTCTCGGAGGCGCACAATTACAAATTGATCAGGATGTCTTCACCAAAAGCCAGTTTGCATGGGGAGTCGGCGGAAAATTACTAATCTGTAAAACCAATTCTGTGCTGGTAGGCCTCGATTTAAAATATCTCGAATCGAACCAAAAACCTCTCTACTTTGTCGGAGACGGCTATGCGTACAACATCGTATCGGATTTCAAACTCAACTATACAGAAATGCAAGCGGCCCTCGGAGCGGCCTATTTAACGAAGATGCTCTCACCCTACATTTATCTGAGCTATCTCTATTCGAAAATAGAACCTGAGCCCTATTTAGTGATGGTGCAACTACCTTTTGAGGATATGACTCTCCCCACAACTTCCACCTCGATCATCAACAAAAGACGCTGGGGAATGGCTGTAGGCGGAACGATTTTAGGTGGCAAAATGGCCTCGCTGAGTGTCGAATCCAGATTTATCAATCAGAATGCGATCAACGTTTCGGGAGAGATCCGATTTTGACAAAAAAAAACCCGTGAGGACGAATCCTCACGGGTTGTGTAAAAAAAACTGGCAGCTACCTACTCTTCCATACTCTTGCGCATAGTACCATCGGCGACGAAAGGCTTAACTGCTGAGTTCGGGATGGGATCAGGTGTTTCCCTTTCTCTATGGCCACCAGAAAAACTTATTTGTTCGAATACAGTTAAATCAAGAACAATTTAAAACGACGCATGAGACTTAGACACATTCTGCGCCTATGGGCTCGGTGAACATTTCTGCTCCTCAAGCCCATAGGTAAAAAAAAGTAGTCAAGTCGCTGGACCGATTAGTATTGGTTAGCTCAATGCATTGCTGCACTTACACACCCAACCTATCAACCCGGTGATCTTCCGGGGGTCTCATTGGGAATTCTTATCTTGAGGGAGGCTTGGCGTTTAGATGCTTTCAACGCTTATCCTTTCCGAACATAGCTACCTGGCTATGCCTCTGGCGAGACAACCAGCACACCATTGGTTCGTCCACTTCGGTCCTCTCGTACTAGAAGCAGCTCCTCTCAAAATTCCTACGCCCGCAACAGATAGGGACCAAACTGTCTCACGACGTTTTGAACCCAACTCGCGTACCGCTTTAATTGGCGAACAGCCAAACCCTTGGGACCTTCTCCAGCCCCAGGATGCGATGAGTCGACATCGAGGTGCCAAACCGCCACGTCGATATGAACTCTTGGTGGCGATAAGCCTGTTATCCCCGGAGTACCTTTTATCCGTTGAGCGACGGCGATTCCACTTTCTACCGCCGGATCACTAAACCCTACTTTCGTACCTGCTCGACTTGTTGGTCTCGCAGTCAACCTGCCTTCTACTTTTACGCTCGATTCGTGATTACCAACCACGATGAGGCAAGCTTTGGACTCCTCCGTTACTCTTTAGGAGGATACCGCCCCAGTAAAACTGCCCGTCTGACACTGTCCAATCTCCAGTTTCATGGAGCATTGTTAGATTCTCAACTTATCAAGACCAGTATTTCACCATTGGCTCCATCTCGCCTGACGACGAAACTTCAAAGCCTCCTGGCTATCCTACACATGACAAGTCAAGAGCCCATATCAGAGTACAGTAAAGGTTCACGGGGTCTTTCCGTCTTGTTGCGGGTAAACAGCATCTTCACTGCTACTACAATTTCACCGAGTCTCTCGTTGAGACAGCGCCCAGATCGTTACACCATTCGTGCAGGTCGGAACTTACCCGACAAGGAATTTCGCTACCTTAGGACCGTTATAGTTACGGCCGCCATTCACCGGGGCTTTAATTCAGTGCTTCGCCTTGCGGCTAACACCTCCTTTTGACCTTTCGGCATTGGGCAGGTATCACACCCTATACGTCTTCTTAGACGAATTAGCAGAGTGCTGTGTTTTTGTTAAACAGTCGCCTGGGCCCTTTCACTGCGGCCTCGGGGGGCTCTAAATGTTCTTTATCACCCCTCAAGGCGCCTCTTCTCCCGAAGTTACGAGGCTAGTTTGCAGAGTTCCTTAACGTGAGTTCTCTCGCGCGCCTGAGAATATTCTTCCCACCCACCTGTGTCGGTTTTGGTACGGTTGCTATCGACAGCTAGAGGTTATTTCTTGAAAGCATCGCGCTACGTCATCGGTTCCCCCGAAGGTTCCCCTTGTCGAATATCTGACTTTACGCTGACGGATTTGCCTATCAGCCGGTCTCGTACCCGAACGGACACTACCAATCGTCCGCACGCTTAACTTACTTTGTCACCCCATTGCTATAGTCTTATGCAGCGCAGGAATATTTAACCTGCTTCCCATCGCCTACGCGTTTCCGCCTGGACTTAGGGGCCGGCTAACCCAGGGAAGACGAACTTTACCCTGGAAACCTTAGGTTTTCGGCGAGGAGGATTTTCACCTCCTTTATCGTTTACTTATGCCATGCATCTTCACTAGTATGCGCTCCAGCACTCCTCTCGGTATACCTTCGACGCACATACTACGCTCTCCTACCGCGCATAAATTGCTTTATGCACCCGTGATTTCGGCTCTAGTCTTTAGTCCCGGATATTATCGGCGCAGAGTCTCTCGATTGGTGAGCTGTTACGCACTCTTTAAATGATGGCTGCCTCTAAGCCAACATCCCAACTGTTTTCGAAACTCCACTTCCTTACTCACTTAGACTAGAATTAGGGGCCTTAATCGACGATCTGGGCTGTTCCCCTTTTGACAATGAAGCTTATCCCCCACTGTCTATTTCCCGACGACTCTTCCAGTATTCGGAGTTTGGTTCCCTTTGGTAGGCCGGTAGGCCCCCGCGTGGATCCAGTGCTCTACCCCCGGAAGAGGGAATGTCGAGACTAACCCTAAAGTTATTTCGGAGAGAACAAGATATTTCCAAGTTTGATTGGCCTTTCACCCCTATCCACAGTTCATCCAAAAACTTTTCAACGTTTACTAGTTCGGTCCTCCACTGAGTCTTACCTCAGCTTCAACCTGACCATGGATAGATCACTTGGTTTCGTGTCTAAAGCATATGACTGATCGCGCTTATCACACTCGCTTTCGCTACGGCTCCGGAATGTAAATTCCTTAACCTTGCCATATACCTTAACTCGCTGGCTCATCATGCAAAAGGCACGCCGTCAGCCGTTGTCCTAAAAGGACCATAGGCCTTCGACCGTTTGTAAGCTGCTGGTTTCAGGTTCTATTTCACTCCCTTAACAAGGGTTCTTTTCACCTTTCCCTCACGGTACTGGTTCACTATCGGTCATCGATGAGTATTTAGCCTTGGAGGGCGGGCCCCCCTGATTCAGACCGGGTTTCACGTGTCCGGCCCTACTTAGGTACCAATCTCGCTTCATTCTTTTTTCGCATACGGGGCTATCACCCTATATTGCGCAACTTTCCAGATGCTTTTGCTAAAAGTTTGAAGCTTTTATGACTGGCCCTGCAACCCCCGAAAATAAATTTTCGGGTTTGGGCTATTCCCGTTTCGCTCGCCGCTACTCAGGGAATCTCTTTTGATTTCTTTTCCACCACTTACTGAGATGTTTCACTTCAGTGGGTGTCGCGCCTACATCCTATGTATTCAGATGCAAGCAATGGGAGTTTGTCCCATTGGGTTTCCCCATTCGGATACCTCCGGGTCAATGCTATATCCAGCTCACCGGAGCTTTTCGCAGGTATCGCGTCCTTCATCGCCTTTCGATGCCTAGGCATTCACCAGCAGCCCTTACTAACTTGACCACATTATTCTATTTATGCAGTCTGCGCCTTGAATCTCACGCGCCGTTTTAAATTGTTCTGCTTTCTATGCAATGATTTTCAACATGTGTTGAAAAACCACTTTTTACTTACTAAATTGTAGTAAATTTGCTATTTACCTGTATTCTATATTTTCAAGACAATCTGCCTTGACAGTGGAAAAAGAAAAGAGTAAGAGGTGACGCTTGCTCAACCTGGATATCATCTGACGAATCAGATGTTCCTTGTCCTTAAAAGGAGGTGATCCAGCCCCACCTTCCGATAGGGCTACCTTGTTACGACTTCATCCCAGTCATCGGCCTTACCTTAGGCACCTCTCTCCTTGCGGTTGAGTCAGTGACTTCGGGTAAAACCAACTCCCATGATGTGACGGGCGGTGTGTACAAGGCCCGGGAACGTATTCACGGCGCTATTGCTGACACGCCATTACTAGCAATTCCAACTTCATGTAGCCGAGTTGCAGACTACAATCCGAACTGAGATCGGTTTTAGGGATTTGCTCCGCCTCGCGGCTTAGCTGCCTTCTGTACCGACCATTGTAGCACGTGTGTAGCCCCAGACATAAAGGCCATGCGGACTTGACGTCATCCTCACCTTCCTCCCAGTTAACCTGGGCAGTCTCGCCAGAGTCCCCACCATTACGTGTTGGCAACTGACGATAAGGGTTGCGCTCGTTGCGGGACTTAACCCAACACCTCACGGCACGAGCTGACGACAGCCATGCAGCACCTATATAGAGCCCCTTTCGGGACGCAACATTTCTGCTGTTTTTCTCTACACTTCGAGCCTGGGTAAGGTTCTTCGCGTTGCATCGAATTAAACCACATGCTCCACTGCTTGTGCGGGCCCCCGTCAATTCTTTTGAGTTTCACCCTTGCGGGCGTACTCCCCAGGCGGCATACTTAACGCGTTAGCTCCGATACAGAAAGGGTTGAGCCTTCCTACATCCAGTATGCATCGTTTACGGCTAGGACTACCAGGGTATCTAATCCTGTTTGCTCCCCTAGCTTTCGTGCCTCAGCGTCAGCTATAACCCAGAAAACCGTCTTCACCACCGGTGTTCCTCCACATATCTACGCATTTCACCGCTACATGTGGAATTCCGTTTTCCCTAATTATGCTCAAGCTAGACAGTTTCAAATGCAGCTCCACGGTTGAGCCGTGGAATTTCACATCTGACTTATCTTGCCGCCTACGCACCCTTTACGCCCAGTAATTCCGATCAATGCTTGCACCCTCCGTATTACCGCAGCTGCTGGCACGGAGTTAGCCGGTGCTTCTTTACCGAGTACCCTCAAATCAAGGCGTTATTAATGCCTATCTCTTGTTCCCCGGCGAAAGAGCTTTACAACCCGAAGGCCTTCTTCGCTCACACGGCGTCGCATCGTCAGGCTTTCGCCCATTGCGAATGATTCTCGACTGCAGCCACCCGTAGGTGTCTGGGCAGTATCTCAGTCCCAGTGTTGGCGGTCAATCTCTCAATCCGCCTAGACGTCTTAGCCTTGGTGAGCCGTTACCTCACCAACAAGCTGATATCTCATGGACTCCTCTCCAACCGCGAGGCCTTTCGGTCCCCCGCTTTGACAAAGGTAAGATGCCTTACCCCGCCTCATCCGGTGTTAGCGGCCGTTTCCAGCCGTTATTCCAGAGTCGGAGGCAGATTATCCATGTATTACTAACCCTTCCGCCACTATATGGAGTTGCCCCCATACCGTTCGACTTGCATGCCTCATCCACGCCGTCAGCATTCGATCTGAACCAAGATCAAATTCTCATTGAATTTATCTTGAAATTTTAAATTGTTGCGAGGGAATTTTCATTCACCTCACACAAGCGTTCCTTACTTACTCTTCTCTTCTTCCACTGTCAAAACAACCGGAGCACTCTTGGCACTCTTTTCGTTTCTTAAACCACTCAGGTTTTTCCCGAAACGAAGTTAAGAATATACGCAAGATGGGAGTTTTTACGCAAGCACCACCTATTTTCTCCTCTCAAGCCATAACGCAAACAGCTAAGAATTAGACATTCACGAAACAGAAAAATACCCTGAAATTTCAATGGTTTTTTCGAGTATTCCCTCAATTTGCATCTGTTTCCGCTCAGAATGAGAGGAAAACCATCAAATGCAAGCTTACTGAGCATTGAAAATTTTCATTGATTGCCATTTGTGTAAGTAAATATTTTATTGCAAAGATTGAAGTCCTATTTTTATTGTCGGAGAATTGAGAAATGCCGCCTCTGAATACAGGGATCTCGTAGCAAGATTTTGTTGTCATCAGAGGAAACGATTTCTAATGCGAGAGGAGAACCTCTCTTGCAAAAACGAAACGTAGAGACTTTTTTTATGAATTGGAACCATTCCTTAAGACGATTTTTCGGCATGGCTGTATTAACGATGGCTGCAACAGGTGCGTTCGCAGCGCCGAAGGGACCTTGCAGCGATCAAAAAGATCCTTACTCTATGCCGAGAGGCCCTTGCGACAAAAAACCTGATGCATGCTGCGATGAACCGCGCCCAGGACCCTTTGGATTTGCTTATCCTATGGATATTGACCTGAACTGCCCAACAGATTTTTATGTATATGGCGCAGGGCTAGCTTTTCAGGCAAAGCAAAATGGCATGGCCTTTGCCATTCGCGATTCTGATGGATCGGGAGTTCCCATTGTTGGTGGAACGGTCTTGAACTTCACTCAGGACAACACTGACTGGGATTACAACCCCGGCATTCGTGTGGGCTTGGGCTTCTATGTGCATTACGACGCATGGAATATCGAGTTTGAATGGACCTGGCTCAATATTACAAATTACAAGAGCTTCACTGGGCAGAATTCGAGCATCGTAATACCTCTCGGGTTGACTCCGAATACAGTTAGCTCAACTTGGACATCGTGCAGCGCTGTATGGAAAGCTCATTACAACACTCTCGATGCCAAACTGGGCAAACCCTATCATGTTAGCCGCTATCTGACTCTGAATCCTCATTTCGGCGTTCGCGCTGCATGGATTGATCAGCACTACTCCGCACACTACGGGGGCACCTATGGTACTCTCGTCGGTGGTGGCGCTGTTCATCATGGCGAAAACGATTTCTGGGGCTTTGGCGCCAGAGCAGGAGTGATGTCCAACTGGTCTCTGGGTAAAGGCTGGAACCTCTTCGGAAACATCGCAGGCTCCCTGCTATTCGGTAAATTTGAAGTTGATCAGACTCTCGTCAACGGCACATCTAGTACCAACAATGGTTTTGACATGGATGAGGACTTCTATCAAAACGTTCCCAATATGGAAATTCAGCTGGGCATTGCCTGGAACAAATATTTCAGCAGGCAGAAATATCGCGTTCAAATTTCAGCTGCCTATGAATTTCATGAATGGTGGGATCAGCTGAACATGAGAAAAATCTACGGAGCCAGCAATACTCTTTTCCAAGGCGATTCTGTCAGCCACGGAAATCTGTCTCTTAATGGATTTTCGCTGAACCTTAGATTCGATATCTAAGAACTACTCTTATTAGAGTCATCCATTGGATCCTGCGGCTCCTACCTCAGGGTCTTTTCGTTTGAGCAAATTTATCTCGTCCCCTATAATCGGCTCTGATTATGATCGAACAAGCCTCCGCTCATCTTTTTATCATCCTCGTATTTACAATCGGGTATCTCGCAATTATTTTTGAGCACTCGATCAAAATCAATAAAACAGCTTCAGCCCTTCTGATGGCTGTACTTACATGGATGTTTCTCTTCATTATTAAGGGTGCAGCCCTTCCAGGCAGCATTTCTCTCTTGGGTGAGCATCTTGGAGATGTCAGTCAGATCATCTTTTTCCTTCTCGGAGCCATGACGCTCGTAGAGCTGATTGATTCTCATAAGGGCTTTAAAATCATCACAGATGTGATCCAAACCGGCTCAAAGCGGAAGCTTCTCTGGATTTTGGGACTCGTTGCCTTCTTTATGTCAGCGATTCTCGATAACCTGACCACAACGATTGTGATGATCTCGCTCTTGCGTAAATTGGTTCCAGATAAGAATGATCGACTAACTCTTGGAGCCATGATCGTTATTGCAGCCAATGCGGGAGGCGCTTGGACTCCAATCGGCGATGTTACAACGACAATGCTCTGGATCAATGGCAATATTACGACTCTGGCTGTTATCAAATCGCTATTTCTTCCGAGTTTGCTCTCTTTTGCACTGGCTCTAGTTATTTTCGGGTGGAACCTGAAAGGGAACTACAAGCAGATCGTTGCAAAAGCACATAAAGAAGAGCCTGAACCCGGTGCTCGCGTCATTTTCTGGTGCGGCCTGGGCGCACTTATTTTTGTGCCGATTTTCAAGGGACTTACAGGGCTTCCTCCTTTTATGGGCATCCTTATTTCTCTTGGCGCTTTATGGGTTATTACCGATCTGATGCATCACAAACATGAGAGGCGCCAACACCTTCTCATTCCTCACATTCTGACACGGATTGATACGTCCGGCATCCTTTTCTTTTTCGGAATTCTGCTCTGCATAGGCTCTCTCGATGCGATCGGACTTTTACGCGACCTAGCAGAGTTTCTGGATAGAACTGTAGGCAATCTAGCGCTCATTTCAACCATCATCGGTCTACTTTCTGCGATCGTCGACAATGTTCCTTTAGTTGCTGCCGGCATGGGAATGTACAGCCTGCAGACCTATCCTGTTGACTCTCCCCTATGGCTGATGCTCGCCTACTGTGCAGGCACCGGCGGCAGTATCCTGATCATTGGATCGGCTGCGGGCGTCGCTTTCATGGGAATGGAAAAAGTCAATTTCATCTGGTACGTAAAACGAGTCAGCTTGATCGCCCTAATCAGTTATCTTTTTGGAATGGGCGTCTACCTTCTCCAGGAAGCTATCTTTTAATCAGGAGAGCCCGGCTTGCAGAATGTCGTGCATCCGGAGCAGACCTACAACGCTACTATTTTCAAGTACAGGCATGACCATCACGGGCCTGGAGGGATCTTCTTCCATACAACGCATGGCCTCGAGCGCCAGCATCTCTGTAGAAATAGATTTGGGGCTCGGCGTCATCAGATCTCTTACCCTCGACTCTAAGGAATCTGCACCTCTCGTCTCCAGCGATCTGCGAAGATCGCCATCTGTGAAGATTCCCAGAAGGCCCTTCTTTTCATCGACGACAAGAAGACAGCCGCAGCGCTTCATAGAGAGTTCATGAAGAACATCAATCAATCGATCCTGAGGGCTGCAGAGAGGAATATCACCCTCCTTTCTCATCAGATCTGAGACTTTAAGCGAGATTCGGCGGCCGATCAGACCTCCGGGATGGTTCCGGGCGATCACTCCGATGGGGATCTGCTTTGCGCGCATCAGAGCGACCGCCAGAAGGTCTCCGAAGAGCATCTGAACAGCGGTCGATGTGGTCGGAGCGAGATCAAAGGGGCAGAGCTCTCTCTCAACGGGAAGCGAGATGGAAAAATCGCATCTGCGAGCGAGTCTGGAGCGCTCATTGGAAACAATGGCTATGCTTTTGGATCCCCGCTTTCGAATGAATGGCAAAAGTTCGAGCAGCTCATCCGACTCTCCGCTTTTACTGAAGGCAAGAAAAAGATCCTGCTCGCCTACAAAGCCTAGATCGCCATGGATGGCGTGAGTTGGATCGAGATAAAAGGCCCGGGTAGAGGTAGATAGGAGCGTAGCGGTAATTTTTTGCGCGACGTGGCCGCTTTTTCCCACCCCCGAAAGTACGATCGCTCCTTTGCAATCGATGACTTGTTGCAAGATCTGTTCGGTGCGTTTGGCACACAAATTCTGATAGTAGAAATCGAGGTATCGCTTTTGCTGATCGAGAAGTTCCTGAATCATGATATCAATTCTTGATCTCTTGAGGAAAATTGTCTAGTTTGGAGTTATGAAAACTCCCATTGCAGTAGCTATCGGCGACGGAATCGGTCCGGAAATCATGCACGCGACGCTCCAAATTCTGGAAGCGGCAGGCGCACAGTTGGAACTCCATCCCGTAGAAATTGGGGAAAAAATGTACCTGAAGGGATTTCCGACAGGCATGGATCCAAAAACCTGGGAGATCATACGCCATACAAAGGCGTTTTTGAAAGCGCCGATCACCACGCCGCAGGGCGGAGGTTTTAAAAGCCTCAATGTTACGATCCGCACCACGCTCGGACTCTATGCGAATGTACGCCCCTGCGTCGCCTATTTCCCTTTTGTTGCCACCAAGCATCCAGAGATGGATGTCGTGATTGTCCGTGAAAATGAAGAAGATCTCTATGCAGGCATCGAGTACCGGCAGACACCTAATGTTTGCCAGTCCTTGAAACTGATCTCTCGGGAAGGGTCAGAAAAAATCGTACGTTATGCTTTTGAATATGCCCGCCATCATGGCCGAAAAAAAGTGACTCTCTTCATGAAAGATAACATCATGAAGTTCTCCGACGGTCTTTTTCATAAGGTCTTCGATGAGGTTGCAAAAGAATATAGCGATATTCTCAATGAGCACTGGATCGTCGATATCGGCGCGGCAAAACTCGCCGATACGCCTGAGATTTTCGATGTGCTCGTCATGCCGAATCTCTATGGAGATATCCTCTCTGATGTCGCTGCACAGATCGCTGGATCGGTCGGACTGGCCGGTTCGGCCAATATCGGGGATTTCGGTGCGATGTTCGAGGCGATTCACGGCTCGGCGCCGAGAAGAGCCGGACAAAACCTCGCTAACCCCTCTGGCCTTCTCTTAGGGGCTGTGCAAATGCTTGTCCACATCGAACAGCCTGAAGTTGCCCAAAACGTCCACAACGCCTGGCTACGCACGCTGGAAGAGGGCATTCATACCTATGACATCTACAAAGAAGGCATCAGCCGGGAAAAGGTCGGAACAAAAGAGTTTGCCAAGGCGGTGATTGCCAATCTGGGAAAACGGCCCGAAACACTCAAACCTGTCGTCTACAAGAATTATCCTCCTGTGCCACGCAAAGCGCTTTCAGAAGCGCCTTTTGAAGAGCGCCGCCTCGTTGGGATTGATGTCTTTATTTATCACACACCCCCTCTGGAGCTCTTTTTTTCACGCATATCGCATATCGCCATCGGCCCGCTCAGGCTGAAGATGATCACAAACCGCGGTGTGCGCGTCTGGCCAGATGGCCAACCTGAGACCTTCTGCATCGAGCAGTGGCGCTGCCGCTTCATGGGAAACAACGGTGCAAATGTTTCGCAAAATGACCTGATTCAAGTGCTGCACGCCTTCGATCACATCAACATGGATCTGATCAAGTCGGAGAACCTGTATCATTTTGCTGGCAAACCCGGCTACTCCTCTGCAGAGGGCTAACAATAAGGAATGCTGTCCGGCACAATCTCTTGAGGAGGCAGGGCTTTAAGCATGGCGATATTCTGCTGGACGTCGCACAGAACCTCAGATGGCAGAAATTCTGATCTTGCCACTGTTTCATACTCCCTGATCGCCTCTTCCCTTTCATCCAGCGCTCTGCAGCAATCCGCATAGAGCATCCTTAACCCAAATTGATAGATCGCCGGCTCGACAAACATGCTGTCTGTAGGTCGCTCAATGGCCATGCCGAATTTTGAAACAATCCTGGCCAGAGCATAGTGGCCGCTTGTGAAATAGATGCTGGCAATGCGAAAAAGCGGCTCTGCTCGCGTGGGGCGGTACTGATAGGCCTTTGCATAGGAATCTATTCTTTCATGCGTATCCATGCCCATTCGATCCTGCATATAGCCTTTTGCATAAAGGGAGTAATAGACTTCCTGATTCCATCCTCCCATGTTCACGCGTCTCTCATAATTTTTCAGCGCATTCGCCCAATCTTCGGCACACGCATAGCTTTGGGCGAGATAAAAAACATGACGAGCATTTTCCGGTTCTTCCAAAATCGCTTTTTCCAGTAGCTCTGCATCGATCTGGTACTTCCTAGGGTTCATCGAGCGATTCCCATCCGGCGTAGAGAGATTGTAGACATTTTTCGCTACGATGACTTTTTCCAATTTGGATCTGCAATAGATCTGCTCATGTAAGATGCCTTCCCAGTACCACTCCAGATGGTTATTAACAAACAGCTCACGATGGAAAACGGCGGTTTTATAGTGGATATCGGCGATGTAAACCTGCTCATTTTTATCTGGAGGAAGAAATCCTTTTTCAATAATAACCTGCTCATCTGCGTCGATTAGAAGTGCAAAGTCTCCTTTTCCTTTGGCAAGGGCTAAGGCCTCTGTCCGATTATGGGCGAAATTTTTCCACGGAAGCTCATGAAGCTCGCCCGGGATGTCTTTCAATGTCTCTCGTATGATCTCTTGCGTTCCATCATTCGATCCCGTATCAACAATCACCCAGTAGTCGATCAGGGGCTTTACAGATTCAAGACATCTGCGAATGACACAGCTCTCATCGCGAACAATCATGTTTAAACATATTGTTGCTTTTTCTTTCATTTTTAACTCCGATTATTAAAATTGTATTCTTCTTGGAACGATATTTTCTTTTAATGAATAATGGCTATCTAGCAAAATGAGATTCGACCGGATTTCCTCCTGTGCTCCCTTAGACAGGCTCGAATTTTCTGCGATTTTCCTGTAAGCCTCAGCAGCTTCTCTCGCTTCGCCCAGATCGAAGCAGCAGTCTGCATAAAGCTTGAGCAGCCAGCTCTGATAGATGGCCGGCTCTATATAAAAAGCTGCCTCCGGACCGGGAAAGGGGATTTTCATCCCGATGTCGGCTATCCTTTTTGCTTCTGCAAACTGTCCAAGACAGTAGTGTTGATAGGAGATTCTGAAAACCGGCTCGGCCCTCAACGGCATATACTCATAAGCTTTTGCATAGGAATGGATGATGGTGTGGCGATTGGAGTCGAGCATTTCCTGCATAAACCCGATCCGATAGAGAGATTGATAGATCTCCTGATGCCACCCTCCCATATTTGAGCGTCTCTCATAGTATTCGAGAGCTTCCCGGAATTGACCCAGTGCAGCTAGCGTCTGCGCAATATAAAAGACATAGCGGCTGTTGTTCGGCTCTTTCTGGAGACCTTTTTTCAATACATCCAGATCCTTACGAAATTTATCTGCATCGAGAGAGCGGTTGCCATCGGGCAGAGAGAGATTGCGGATCCCCTTCAGCGTGCCAAATTTTTCCAAGGGAGTTCTACAAAGAATCTGTTCATGTAGTACGCCCTCCCAATACCAATCGAGATGATTGTTGATCAAGAGTTCGCGATACGCCGCCAGAAGTCCTAGATTGACATCGACGAGGTAGATGTCCTCTGTCAGCTCGGGCATCTGGAAGCCCTTTTCCAAAATCACCTGTTCGTCAGCATCGATCAGAAGAGCAAAGTCTCCCTTTCCTTTGGCAAGCGACAGCGCCTCTCTCCGATTATGAGAAAAATCAACCCAGGGCATCTCCCAGAGCTCGCCGGGCACGCCTCTCATTTCATTGCGTATAATCTCCTGTGTTCCATCCAGAGATCCCGTATCGACAATCACCCAATAATCAATGAGAGGTTTAACCGATTTGAGGCACCTGGAAATAACAGGGCTCTCATCTCGAACAATCATACTTAGACATATAGTTTTATTATTCACCGCTTTCCTTCTACAAAAGAATAAAGCTAGCAAATTATAAAATAAGCATCAACTGCATCAGATCTGTGTTTGATTTAAACAGGCTCTTCTAATTTCTGTATTCAGCTATGAGATTTGCAACCAATCCAGTCCATCCCGTTTGGTGAGACGCTCCTAATCCCTCTCCTGTTTCCGCATCGAAATATTCATAGAACTGCAAAAGATTCTGAAAATGGGGATCCAACTCTTTGGGAAAGTTTTTGAAAACAGGACGCTTGCCTGCGGAGTCTTTAATGAAAAGGGAGATCAGGCTCTCCGAAAGAGAGCGGGCTGTATCAGATAATGAATCCGGGGCTTTCATCTCTTTGAAAAACCTTCCAAATTTTTCCAAAGATTCGATCAGTAAATAATTCGTGGGAAACCAGATAGGCCCTCTCCAGTTCGAATTGCCTCCCTTCAGCTTGCATCGGGCGACGCCGGGCTCGTATCTGATCTGAGACTCTTTAAAATTGACGGGAGCCTTTTCATGAAACTTGGATAAGCTTCTCACACCGTAGGGAGAGCGAAATTCATTTGGGTCCGCAATGTATTTCAGAAGCCTGGAAAGCTGATCTTCACTAACGAGAGAAAGGAAATAGGAGTCCTTGTTTTCTACAATACACTCTGTCGTCATGACAGAGCGGTTTTTGAGAAACCAGTTGAGATTTTCTTTAAATTCCTGGGTTTTGTCTAAATGCTCCTTCTCAATTACCTCTACTGCAAAGAGAGGAATCAACCCAACGAGAGAGCGCACACGAAACGGTGAAAAGTGGCCATCCGGATAGACCAAAGTATCGTAGAAAAAACCATCCTGCTCGTCCCAAAGGGAATATTTTTTATGGCCAAGTGTCTTCATCGCAGAACCGATGTGGACAAAGTGCTGGAAGAATTTTGTCGCAATCGTTTCGTACGAGCGGTTGATTTTTGAGAGCTCGAGAGAGATGCGCATCAAATTCAGAGAAAACATCGCCATCCATCCGGTGCCGTCGGACTGCTTGACCATCACGTTGTCCAGAAGATTTTTAGATCGGTCGAACAGGGTGATATTATCCAGACCTAAAAACCCGCCCTCGAAAACGTTGCAGCCGGAGCTGTCGACCTGATTGACCCAGAAAGAGAAATTGAGCATCAGCTTGAAAAAGCAGTTTTCCAGAAAGTTTCGATCCTCCTGCCCCGTCTGCTCTTTTTCCATGTTATACAAACGAAAGGCAACCCACGCATGCACAGGAGGATTCAGATCGGAAAAATTCCACTCATAGGCAGGAATTGCGCCGTTCGGATGCTGAAACTGCTCGAAAAGAAGAAGCCAGAGCTGCTCTTTTGCAAACCGAATATCGATAAGAGCAAAAGTCAAACAGTGAAACGCTAAATCCCAAGCGGCAAACCAGGGATATTCCCATGCGTCCGGCACAGAGAGAATACGCATGGAGTTGAGATGCTGCCAGTGATTGTTGCGGATATTGATGCGAGACTCGGGTGGAGGAGCTGCATCGTTGTCGCCTTTGAACCACTTTTCTACATCGAAATAGTAAAACTGCTTATTCCAGAGCATTCCGGCAAAAGCCTGCCTCTGGATCATGCACTCTTCTCTGCTCGCTTTTTCTGGATGCACTGTTTTGTAAAACGCATCCGCATCATGGATCCGCTCTTCGAAAATAGCGTCGATCCGGCTCAAGGGCGCCTGAAGAGGTCGATCCGTCAGCATCAGGCTGACAGTGACAGACTGCCCCGGCCCAATCGCCCCAAACTCATAATAGAGACACGCCTTCGTTCCCCTCTCTTCGGGATTGACGGCAGCAGCCTCTTTTTGAACAAAGTAGCGATGGAAGGCATCCTTGACGTATTTCTCGCCGGAATAATGGTGCTCGTTATTGGTAAAGAGTGGTTTTCCGCCTTTACTGCCATAGAGATACCTCTTTCCGAGGTGATAGTCAAAATTGAGATTTGAAAGAGGCTGCATAGAGGAATCATCCGATAAAAGACAGGGCGAATCTTTTCCGGACGCGTTGCTGATGACCGGCTCAGCTAGGCGATTTTCTCCCCATCCCCACTGATTGCGAAACCAGAGTTGCGGAAGGATGTAGAGAGGGGCCGACTCCTGTCCGCGATTCGTTGCCGTAATGCGGATACAAACAGTTTCTGCACTCTCTTTTGCATACTCGATCACAATGTCAAAATAGGCATTCTGGTCGAACACCCCCGTATCGATCAGCTCAAATTCCGACTCCTGCAGAGATCGCGAGATATTTCTTTCTTTCAGTTGCTGATATGGAAACGCTGCCTGCGGATATTTATAGAGGTATTTCATGTAGGAGTGGGTCGGCGTCCCATCGAGATAGTAATAGCACTCCTTCACATCTTCGCCATGATTTCCTTCCCAGGAATTCAAGCCGTACAGACGCTCTTTTAAAATAGGATCTTTGCCATTCCAGAAGGCAGGCGAAAAGGCGAGCACCTGATAGCGATCGCACCAGCCGGCAATACCGTCTTCCCCCCATCGAAACGCCTTTCGATGCGCCTCTTCAAAAGGGAAGTAGTTCCAGGCATCGCCATTGTTGCTATAATCTTCTCGTACAGTGCCCCAGGCGCGCTCGGCGAGATAGGGCCCCCACTTGTACCAAGGAGAGCCAATATATTGGTCCTTTTCAATGAGGCGAGCTCTCTCCCTCATCGGAGGCGCTCTAGATAGACTTGTGTAGGATGGTCGTCGGGAAAATCCTTCGCCAGCGCTTCGAAGAGCTTTTTAGCCTCACTCAACTGATTCGCCTGCACCGCTTCATATGCTTTGGCAAAGCGCGCGCAGAGATCGATCTCCTGAGGCGTTGCAAGAATCTCTTTGGGCCCCATTTTCATAGCGACTAGCTCATAGAGCTTCGTCTTCTCTTTTCGCCCTCTCAATTCCACAACATCGATCGGGCGCACTAGAAACTGATCTCCTAATTTCTGATAAACAGCCTCTCCGATCAAAATGGTTGTGCCGTAGTCCTTGTTCTTGTTTTGCATGCGAGATGCCATATTAACCACATCGCCGATCAGCGTGTAGTTCATCCTCTCCGGCGTACCGATATTGCCGACAATGGCAACGCCGCTGTTGATCCCAAAGCGCGTCTTGAAAGGGGGCAGATTCTTTTCTTTGCAGCGCCGGTTGAACTCGAGGACAAAGGCCTTGCAGAGCAAAACCGCCTGAGCAGAGACCTGCACATGATCCGGAAGAGGCGTCGGAGCTCCCCAGAAAGCCATGATACTGTCTCCAATGTATTTATCGATCGTCCCATGCGATTCGAGAATGATCTTGGATAGGGAATCGAAGTACTCGGCTAAAAGAGACATCAGAGTCTCCGTAGGCTGCTCTTCCATGATCGTAGTGAATCCTTCAATATCGGAAAAGAGAACCGTCACCTCGGTTTTTTCGCCACCCAGCTCAATCTCTTTGTTTTGAGAGAAGAGAGCCCGGACGATTTCTTTCGGGATGTAGCAGGTAAAGGAGTGCATCGCCGATCTCATCAAAGCGATCGCCTCGTCCATGAGATAGATCTCTTTGATCCTTGAATCAACTCTCACTTCGTGGGAAAAGTCGAGCTTGCGCACCTTATCCACTTCTTCTGCGAGAAGAACAATCGGCTTCGAAAGCCTTTTAGCTAAATAGACGACTACAAGAATAGCGATGATGAGAATGATAATGATCATAAAAAGTACACTTCTCTGTATCGATTCCAGAGAAGAAAAGAAGTCTGCTTCAGGCACAATGATGGCCGTCAGCCAATCTTTCTCCGCTTTCATAGCAAAAGGCTCTATCGAGCAAAGATAGTTCATGCCATTCATTTTGAATTCAAAGAAAGCTTCTTTGTTTTTCTGATAGATCTCAAAAGCCTTCGCCACCGTCTCTTTGGAAATAGAAGAGGACGCCAAGCGATCAGGCGTGGGAATAATGATCTTCCCCTGAGGATCCAGAATAAATGGCTTGCCGCTTGTTCGAATCTTTTGTTCTGAAAAGTATTTGGAGAGCAGCTCAAACGAGAGATCTGCGGCAATGACTCCTAACAAATTTCCCTGAGAATCATACAGAGGCTCTGAAACCGTGATCCCTGGGTTATTCGTTTCGAAAAAGGTGTAGACATCGGTCCAATAGAGAGATTTTTTTTTCGCAGCGCCTATGTACCAGGGACGCGATTTCGGATCGAAAGGATCTGTGGGATAGCGCGTTTCAGAATAGAGCGCTAACATGTCCTTATCATAGTAATAAAAGATCTCCTCCGGCCGCCCCTCGGAGCGCTTTCGGATCTCCCAACTGTAAAAGGCTCCCTTAGATACAGGAACAGAATATCTTGAAGACTTACTGTTTGGATTCAAAAGAGAGAGATTGTCGGATAGGATAGAATCACCATCTTCTACTGCGATGTAGAACTGAGCGACATTCGGGTAGTTCTTGATCACCGACAACATATACGAGCGAAGCTGCTCATTTTGAATAGAGATCTGATCTTTGGAAGAAAATAGAGTACCTCCTGTCAGAACAAGATTCTCTTCAGTTTTGAAAAGTTCTTCCACCTTATTATTTAGATCTCTGTGGGCTTCCAACATCACACTTTGAGAAAGCTCCTTAATGACCTCTCTATTTTTAACGCCCATATAAGCAAGAATAATTAAAAAAGAGCCCAAAACCAGACAGAGAAACACCGTCAGAATACTCAACCGCATCGTAATGCGAGGAATTTTATGTTCAGCCTGACTCATGCCAACTCCATCACGGTCCCATCGCCAACCCATTCAACAGGACAGTCGATTCTTTTTTTATGAAGAAGTTCTTTTGTCTCCCTGCAAAAGGCGAGCAGATCGGCATCCGTGTGATTGGGATCGTGGTGAATCACAAGCCACTTGCCCGGGAGAATCTGTTCGACCAGAGAGACCACGCCCAGAGAACTGGAGTGGCCCCATCCCGATTTTTCCATATGCTCTTCACAGGTGTACTGAGCTTCATGAATGAAGAGATCGCAATGGCGGAAAAATTCGATCAGCCCTGCATGATCCTTGGGATAAAAGGGAGAAGCTAGCTCATTATCTGTTACATAACCGATTACCTGCCGCGGCGTTTTAATTTTAAAACAGAACGTCTCATAAGGGTGGCATGCGGGGAGAAAATCAATGTGCAGAGCGCCGATAGAGACAGGCTCATTCTCGCGGATCGTGCGAAAGGTCAACCTGGCATCTAACTGATCGAGCCTGACCGGAAAAAACTCTTCGGCAAATAGCTCTTTGAAAAGTGCTTCAGGAGCACGGGCGCTGCCATGAGGCGCCCAGATCGTAATCTCAACATCTTTCTGATAGGCGGGTAAAAAAAAAGGAAATCCGAGGATATGATCCCAGTGCAGATGACTGAAAAAGAGATGGATTTTCCGGACACCCTCTTCGATCAGTTGATTTCCGAGAGGGCGAATGCCGGTTCCTGCATCGAAGATGATCAGGCTGTCGCCATAGCGCAGCTCTAAGCAAGAGGTATTTCCGCCGAATTTAAGAAACTGATGGCCGCTGACGGGGCAAGAGCCTCGCGTACCCCAAAATTTTAGGTATTGTCCCATGGAACTTCACTATATGCATTACGATACAAAAGTGAAGTGGTTTATGATTCGAGAGTGAGGTCTTCTTCGAAATGCTTCTTAAGATCACTTAGAAAACCGCAGCCATAGATGCCGTCGAGTACGCGATGGTCAAAGGTTAAAGAGACCATCATGACAGAGCGGATCGCAATCGAATCGTCAGGCATCGCCTTCACTTTTTTCGTAATTGCGCCCAGTCCTACAATAGCCACTTCCGGATAGCGGATGATCGGAATACCGATAAGCGTACCTGTCATTCCAAAATTGGTCATGGTGATGGTGCCCGCCTTCACATCGTCGGGAGAAAGAGTCTGGGTGCGCGCTTTTTCAGCCAATTCCGCGATTTTGCGAGAAAGATCTGCAATTGAAAGGAGCTGGCAATTGCGCAGAACCGGAACCATGACACCCTGATCAACACTCACGGCGATGCCGAGGTTGATGAAGCGCTTCATCACAATGGTATCACCCTCGAGAGAGGCGTTGATCAGAGGATAGGCGTGTAGAGCCCGAGCAATGGCCCTTGCTGCAAAGCTGGTAATGGTGAGCTTCACGCCTGTCTCTTTTAGAAAACTCTCTTTTCGATCTTTGATCAGCCGAACGACATCCGTCACATCAATTTCGGTGATGAGAGAGGCGTGCGGCGCTTCGTAGAACGAGCGGACCATGTTATCCGCAATCGCTTTTCGAAGAGGCGTCATCTTCACTCTCTCATGCCCAGCCGAAGATTTTTCCGCCATCGGGCAGATCTTCTTTGGTTGAGCGCTGTACTCTTCAATATCTCTTTTTGTCAGGCGGCCGCCCTGGCCGGTGTGGGGAATCTTGTCGATCTCCTGCAGGCTCATGCCCTTTTCCTGAAGCAGGCGCAGTACGGCGGGGGTTAAAATTTCTTCTTTAACAGAAGAGGAAAAAACAGGCGCTGAAGGGGCGGCCTTTACAGCTGGCTCTGAGGCCTTGCCCCCTGTTTCCAGAAGGGCAAGCACCTCGCCTACCTGCAGCTCTTGGCCCGGCTCGGCCAGAATTTCCACCAGAATGCCTGCGGCGGGAGCGGGAATTTCGCTATTGATCTTATCGGTGGAGACCTCGAGAAGAGGCTCATCAAGAGCTACCCTGTCGCCTACTTTTTTGAACCACTGTACGACAGTTGCACTGACGATGCTTTCGCCAAGCTTGGGAAGAGTAATTTTTAGTTGATTGCTCATGGATTCATTCCACCTTATAAATCGCTTAATTATTCATCTTTAGAGCGATTTTATCAATGAGAGAATCCCAGGCTCCCTGTCCATGGGAATCGATTTCCAGTTCCATTTCCAAATAATAAATGGGCAGAGGCAGATCTAGGGGTTCCAGTTTGACCGCATCCTTTTCAGTACAAACAAGAGCTTCGGCTCCCTTTCTTTTGCATCGTTTGGCAAAATTCCTGAGCAGCTCGGCATCCGGTTTGGCGTGATCGCTGAGAAACCAGCTCTCCAGTGTGCTGACTCCGAGATGGTTGAGCGTCTCTAAAAAACGCCTCGGATGCGCAATCGCACAAAACGCACCGACTCGGCGATCCTTCAAGGAGACGACTTTTTTACTCTGCCAATGAACGCATCGCCGGATCTTTGGCCTAACGCGAATCAGAGGCGCTTTCGTATAAGAGGAGAGATCTATTTCCGCCTCACCGTTGAGGAACACGGCATCGGCTCTTTTTAAGCGCTCGGGTGGATCTCGCAAAAGACCGCGGGGCAAAAAGGCGTTGTAGCCAAAAGGATTCGCTGGATCGAGAATCAGAAGCTCGATGTCGCGATGGAGCTTTCGATGCTGAAAGCCATCGTCAAGAATCGCGATAGCCGCGCCCTCTTCAGCCGCTTTTTTCCCAATGGCCAGGCGATCCTTGCCAGCGTAATAAAGGCCGCCCGGAATACGATTTTTAAGCATCTGCATCTCGTCGCCAAGAGCTAAGCCCGAGGCTTTGGCAAGGTAGCCTCTGGAAAGTAGTGCCACTTTTCCGAAAGACTGCAAAGAAATAGATAGAAGATGGACAAGAGGAGTTTTTCCGCTTCCGCCGGCCGTCAAACTGCCAACGCTGACAACAGGAATAGGCAATCGATAAATGGGGAGCCATTTTCTGTCGTAAAGTTCGTTTTTAAGACGGGCGCCCATCGACCAGAGAGCGCTGAGAGGACGCAAAGAGGCAATCTCTGCCAACTTTCCATCCTGGGCTGCAAGAAAAAGACTATTTCGCAACTGCATAAGGAGAAGAAAAGAGCTTCTGTTCGATCAGCTCGATGATGATGTGAATCGCCGCCATATGCGCTTCTTGAATGCGATCGGAATAAGGAAAACCGGAAACAATCCATTCCAAGTCGCACAGTCCGCGCAATACTCCGCCCGTTTTACCGAGAAAGGCGATGGTGCGCATGTTCTTCTCTTTCGCTTTCTTGATTGCGTGGAGAATGTTGATCGAGTTGCCGCTTGTTGTTAGAACGACAAGCACATCGCCCTCTTCGCCGAGCGCCTCGACGCTGCGGGAAAAGATCTCCTCGAAACCGTAGTCGTTGCCAACGCAACTGATGTGCGCCGGATCGCTCAACGCGATAGCGGGAAGCGCGCGTCTTTTAAAGCGAAACTGGCCTGTCATCTCTTCTGCAAAATGCATCGCATCGCAAAGGCTTCCGCCATTGCCTGCAATGATCAGTTTTTTGCGTTTCCCGTAGGCTTCCGCAATCAGACTCGATGCATCTCTCATGAAAGAAAGTGACTCGGGATTGCGCAAAGTTTCAGCAGCTTTTACGGCATCATCGACTGATTTGAGGAGTAAAGATTCCACAGGATTTTCCATCGTTGCGAGAAAGAAACTTATCCCAATCTCTTTTGCGTCGCAACATATTTTCTCGCGCTCTATGATCTTTGAATTATGCGTATCGCAATCGTTGGAGCAACAGGTGCCGTCGGCGTAGAAATTCTGCGGCTGCTTGAGCTGCGCAAATTTCCCGTGACCTCGCTTCGCTGTTTTGCAACAGCGAGATCCTCCGGAAAAACTCTCTCCTGCTCTGGCAAGACTATCTCTATCGAAGTGCTCGGAGAAGAGAATTTCAAAGAGATCGACCTCGCCTTTTTTGCTGCGGGATCTGCCGTCTCAAAACGATACATTCCGGAAGCGCTATCTTCCGGTGCATTTGTCATCGATTCAAGTTCCGCTTTTCGCATGGAGCCTGAGGTGCCTCTCCTCATTCCTGAAATCAATGCCGCTGCACTCGGCCATCGAAAACTTGTGGCATCGCCTAACTGCGCGGCGACGATCCTTCTTTTGCCTCTTTTTCCTCTGCATCGCCTCTTTCGCATCAAGCGTATCGTAGCCTCGACCTATCAGGCGGCAAGCGGCGCAGGTTTTGCGCTTATGCGCGAGCTGGAAAACGAAACAAGGGCGCATCTGGACAAGCAGCCCTACAAAAGCCTCCTGCCCTTTCCCTATGCGTTCAATCTCTTTCTGCACAACTCGGAGCTGCACGAGAGCGGCTATTCGGATGAAGAGCGCAAGATGCTTTTTGAAACGCGCAAGATTCTGGAAGACGACTCGATTCAGCTGAGTGCAACATGTGTGCGAGTGCCTGTGCTCAGAGCCCACTCGATTTCAGCAAACGTAGAATTTCACCACCCCGTTATTCTTGAAGAAGCGAGAGAAGCAATTGCCTCGATGCCTGGAGTAAAGCTCTTGGAAGATTATGGACAGAATCGTTTTCCAACACCGAGCGATGCAACAGAAAAAGAGGAGATTTACTGTGGAAGAGTGCGGCTCGATCCGAGCCAGGCCAATACGCTGGAGCTCTGGTGTGTCGGCGACCAGCTTCTAAAAGGCGCAGCGCTCAATGCAGTGCAGATCGCAGAACAACTCTTAAGATAAGGGCTCTTCTTCCGAGTCTTCTTCCTCTTCTAGAATCTCTTCCTCTTCATGCTTTTTGCGCTTGGCCTTCTCGGGTCGCGTCTCCAATCTGGCAGCTGCATTGTAAGGGACGACAAAAGCTAAAGGAAGCTGATTGCTTTCCTGCAAGGTGGGCTGAGTAGTGGGAGTATGAGCGACAGAAGATGGTGTGCTGGACTCAGACATCTGCTCGAGCAGTTCTGTCTCTAATGATTCCATCTCAGCTTCTTTTTTAAGAAGCGCTGGACTCATTGCCTGCTCTTTTGTCTGCATTTGCGAAAACCCATGCGTAGATGGCTCGCCAATCTCTGAATCTTTTTTCAATACTTCGGGTAAATGCTCAAGATTCTGGAGCACTTTTTCCAGGGCCCTCTGAACCTCTTCAAAAGGAGTTGTTGCCAAAAGAGTTTGCAAATACTGAAGATCCCTTCTGAGGATTGCGATGAATTCCCACACTGCAGGCGGCACTATTTTTTCGCTGAATTGCTCTGAAATCTGTTGCACAAGTTGCTGGAATTGCTCGGGCTGCTTGTTTAAGTAGGACAGAAGAGCGGTCGATGTAAGCAGTGACACTCCCTTTTCAGGATTTTGCAATAAATCCTGCAGCAAAGAAGCTTTTTCCGTTTCTGGCTTTCCTTGAAAAGGAGGGCTCATTTTCATTTCTGTTAAGGGCTTGGCTGCCTCCTGCATCATCGTCAGAAGCTTATATGCTGGAAATATCTTGAGGATCTCGAATAAGGATGGGTGGCTTTCCTGATTAAATAACTTGGGAGAATAAGAGCCAGATTGAACAATCTTCTCCTCCAATAAAACACGAGTAGATGGTAAAAGCATAGAATCCATCTACTTATTATAACATATTTATCTATTACAAAGCAAAGACGGGTAATTTACTTAAAATGAGCAGGTTAGATTAAAAGGGTGGAGAAAGTTCCCAGGCAAGTGCTTCCCCGGTAACCGGATGTGTCAATGCCAGGCGGGCAGAATGGAGGTGAATGGCCTTGCCATCGCCTTTGGCGCCATAGCGCTGGTCGCCGACAACGGGGTTTCCTATCGCGGAAAACTGGGCCCGAATCTGATGGTAGCGCCCCGTCTTCAGCTTGATCCTGACGCAGGTTGTCCTCTCGCGGCGGCTTTCAATCCAATAATGGAGCGAGGCCCATTTCGCCTCGGGATCGCTTTTATTTGAGACGATGGCAGAATGAGAGCCGTGGCGAAGATAGTGCTCTAGATCCCCCTCCTCCTTTGCAATAGTCCCTTCTACCTCAGCGACATAAATACGCTCTATGGCTCCATTTCGAACCTCTTCATTGAGCCTAGAAAGCGCCTTGCTTGTACGGGCGAAGAGGACCAGTCCGCTGACGGGGCGATCGAGGCGATGGATCGCATGGAGAAAGACGGCGCCGGGCTTTCGGTATTCCGCCTTGACCCACGCCTTCATCTCCGTCTCGAGATCGGGATTGGGGCTACCGTCGGGCTGTGTTAAAGTCCCGGCTGCCTTATTCGCCACGAGCAAGTGGTTATCGCAATAGAGAACGCTGTCTGACGACTTCATAAAGTAAAAGGGTGGTTGCGGATGCGACGTTGAGTGAATCGGCGCTGCCTAGCATGGGAATGCGTACCTGACAGTCGGCCTCGCTCATCCACGCCTCGGAAAGACCGAGCTGCTCGGTTCCGACGGCGATGGCGATGGGCCCGGAAAAATTGGCCTCTGTAAATTCGAGTTTTGCATCGGGCGTTGCGGCTGCGATGGCAATGGAATTTTTCTTTAAAAAAGCGAGAGTCTCGCTGCTGTCTGCTTCTAGAACCGGAAGCGTGAAGAGCGTGCCTACGCTGGAGCGCACGACATTGGGATTGTGAATGTCTGTGGTAGGATCGCAAACAATCACGGCATCGACGCCGGCTCCGTCGCACGAGCGCAGAATGGTGCCTAGATTGCCCGGTTTTTCAATGCTCTCGGCGATAACGAGAAAGGGATTTTTCGGGAGCTTGAGATCGGAGAGGCTGAGGTGAAGCTGAGGCGCGACTCCGAGAAGACCATCGGGACGGTCTCGATAGGAAATTTTAGCAAATACCTCTCGCGTGCAAGGGAGCAGCTCTGCACCGCTCTTGTCTAGAAGGGCGAGTTCATTCGATCCGAGAAAGAGATCAGAGCAGTAGAAGATCGAGGCGATTTTGCGGCCCGCATCGATGGCGCGCTTGAGCTCGCGATAGCCTTCAATAAGAAAGAGGCCCGTCTTGTCGCGATCTCTTCGATCGCGAAGGCGCACCGCGTCCTTGATCCGCTGATTTTGAAGGCTGGTTATCTTATCCATAAGTTTTGATCGCATAACATCCGCTGGGAATTGAAAATGAGTGGGGGGCTGTAAGAGCCATCTCGCCCGATTCGATATTCTTCTCTCCGAAGATCTGTCCCATCGCCTGTGATAAAACCAGAGGTGTGAATCCGGGCGTGTGGCAGGAAAAAATGGCAAAACTCGGCTTTTGGGTCAGCACCGCTCTGCAATGCTCCAAAAGAGGAAGAAGGTCGCGCTCAATCTTAAAGACCTCTCCCTGGCTTCCTCGTCCGAAGGTCGGCGGATCGAAAACAACACCGTCATAGAGCGAGTTTCTTTTCGCTTCTCTTTTGAGAAATTTAAGTGCGTCATCGACGATCCAGCGAATCGGCGCGCCGGAGAGCTGATTGATTTTGGCGTTTTCCTTTGCCCAGTCGACCATTCCTTTCGAGGCGTCGAGGTGGCACACTTCAGCGCCTTCTTGCGCGGCTGCCATCGTAAGGCCGCCGGAGTAGGCAAAAAGATTCAGAACGCGCATCTTGGGCCGGATCAGGCTGCGCATCGCTGTCCAGAGCTGTGCGTGCTCGGGAAAAGCGCCTAGATGTCCAAAATCGGTAGGTGAAATTTTGAAGCGCACAGCACCGATCTCGGCGATCCAGCTCTCGGGCAGATCTTTTCTGAGAAGCTGCCAGCGCTCTTCCTTTTCCTTTTGCCTGGAAAAGGAGGCGTCAGCCCGCTCCCACTCTTTTGGATGCTGCGGCCGCCAGACAGCCTGCGGGCAGGGACGGATCAGCGTATAGTCTCCGAAACGCTCGAGCTTCTGCGCATTCCCGCTGTCGATGAGTTGATAGGTCATGAGAAGCTCATTGTATTATGGGCAATTCTTCGATAAAGAATGTCGAGCGCTGTTTGTACGGATTGCTCGATCACAATCGATCGAACGGGGCTGATCCGGATCACTCCTGCGTCGATGGCGCCGCCTCTTTCTCCCACTGCGATATACACCGTGCCGACTGGATGTTTCTCGCTGCCGCCTGTCGGGCCTGCAATGCCGGAGACGGCGATAGAATAATCTGCTTTTGTTTTTGCAAAGAGTCCCTGCACCATTTCGACGACGACTTCGCGAGAGACGGCGCCATGCTTTTGCAGTGTCGATTCTTTGACATCGAGAAATTGCCGCTTCCACTCATCCGAGTAGACGACGAGCGAACCGAGAAGATACTTCGAGGCGTCTGCCATCGCAGTGAGCCGCGAAGCTATTGCGCCGCCCGTGCACGATTCTGCAAGCGCAAGCGTTTTTCCCCTCTCAATCAGTAGCCGATGGAGTTCAACGGACATGGGCGACTTCCAGATTGTGAAGGCCGAGCTGCGGATGTTTTGCGATCCAGGAAAAGCAATTTTTGCCGAGGCGGATTGGCACGTTGATCTTCTCATCGTCGATAAGAAACGGCGTTGCCCTCGTCTCATCGCGCGCCCAGCGTCGGATTTCCTGAAAAAGCGCTGTATTGACGAAAGAGCCGTCGACTTTTTTCGGCTCGCCGCTTTCTGGATCCATGAAAATCTGTGGATAGGAAAATTGCACGCCCCAAAAGATACTCTCTTTGCCGAATACCATCGAGTGAAACGTCTTCTCTTGCCGGGCAAAGGTGAAAAAATGCGCCTGGATCTGCACGACGGGTTGTTTGATTTTGGCCAGATAGCGCCCACCCTGCAGATCCTGCAGCCAGAGGCAGTCACTGCTTAGAGTCAGAGCAGAGGCGAGCGTCGAGCGGAAATCGGCCGTCACAGGACTCTCTCCCCTTTGCAGTTTGTCTGTCCAGCACTGCACAGCAGAGAGAAAGGTCCCCTGAGAGAGGCAAAGATCGCTTTGAGCGGCCGGCGAGCCCAGCAGATAAAGCTTTATCTCGCCGAGTCTTTTGAAAAGAGACGCCAGTTCAGAAGCGTCAGCCAAAACGGGGATTTTAAGCCATTTGGCCGCCTCATAAGGGCCTTCGATGGCCGGAGTAGATACGCGAAGAGAGCTCATTTCAGCGTCCCTGAAAGGCGGCGCGCGATTTCGGCCATAAAAAGAGCATTGCCGCTCCAACGGTGATCAGACTGTCGGCCAGATTGAAAATAGGAAAAGACCAGCCGAAAAACCTAAAATGGAGAAAGTCGATGACACATCCATACCAGAACATATCGATGATATTACCCAAAGCGCCGGCTGCAATCATCCAAAGAGCAAAGGTCGCTCTGGCCGGCCTCATGACTAAAAATGCGATAAGAGCTGCAACGATGCAGAGCCGAAGACTCAAAAGCAGTTTTGAAAACTCCGGAAATAGCCCCCAAGCCATTCCCGTATTGACGACTGTATTGAGCGAAAACGAGAGGCCGGGAAGATCAAACAGAGCAATGCCTCCAAAAGGATAGGAAAACCCGCGCAAAGGAGGAACCCAGTGCAAGGCGAGCGCTTTGGAGGCCACATCCATTCCGATGAGAAGGAGGCAGAAAAAAATCTTACTGAATAATGCCTTTTTCAAACTGGTCCTGAGCTGTTACGGTCATGGTTGCATAAGGAATCGCTTCGAGGCGCTTGATGGGAATCTCGTCTCCCGTCAGATCGCAGACGCCGTAGGTTCCCTCATCGATCTTTTCGAGAGCACGGTCGATCTGCCTCAGAAGGCCCATCTCTTTATTGGAGACCTGAAGACTGACGCTTTTGACAAAATCATCCGTTCCTTCATCAGCCTGATGCTGGGAATAGCCCTTTGACTGGTCGGGCTGAGTAACTTCCTTGTTCGTTTCCTTCAGCGCCTGGGAGATTTGTGCGCGAAGTTGCAGGAGTCTCTCTTTGAATTGTTCAATTTCAGCTTTCTTCAATGGCATCTTTGTATTCCTCTTGTTCTGGGCTTTTCTGTGGTGCAATCGATCGAATAGCCTCAATAAGCTCTTCTAAATCTTTGAATCGTTTGTATACACAAGTAAATCGGATGTAAGCGACGACATCGGCTGCCTGCAGATGCTGCATGACGATCTCGCCGAGCTCCTTACTCGGAATTTCCCGCACTCCGCGCCCCACCAGATCAGACTTGATCTTGTAGGCGAGAGCCTGCACCTGGTCATGGCTCACTCTCGTATGGCGGCAGGCGGCATCCAGGCCCGCAATGAGCTTGTCCTGCATAAAATCCTGATAGGTCCCATCCCGCTTTTTAACCTGCAGGCTGAGATCCATCGTTTCAAACGTCGTGAATCTGCGCAGACACTGGCAGCATTCGCGCCGTCTTCGAATGGCATTGATCTCAACAGCGTCGCGAGAATCGGTTACCTTCGACTCTTCATGATTGCAAAAAGGACATCTCATAAAACACTTTGTTTCTACCGCGCTCTGTCAGGTTTTGTGAATTTGGGCCCGACGCACGGTATAGAGGGTAGTCGATTTTTTTGGGAACCATTTTATTTAAGCGCACGAATCTATCAAAAATCCCCTCTACAAGCAAAAGAAACTTTAGAGGGTGTCTACAAAAAACTGACACGAGTCTAAAAACTAAAGAGAACCAATTTATAAACAAATAAAGAGCAATGCAAGATGAAAGATATTTTTTACCATCCCAGCCTTCATGGCAATTTTGTTGTCTCTTATTGGACGAATCTTCTAGAATTGCGGACTTTCATTTGGAGAGATGTCCGAGTGGCTTAAGGAGCACGCTTGGAAAGCGTGTGTGCGTGAAAGCGTACCGTGGGTTCGAATCCCACTCTCTCCGTCTTTCTTGCCAAATAGTCACTGAAATGGGATGATTTACCCGGTAATTTCATGAGACTTTTTCATACAATTTCTTTTATTTTTCTTATAGCCCTTGCGGCCTGCGGGAAAGCAAAACCTTCCGGACAGGAAAAGCCTCTTGTCCTGGTCAGTATCGCTCCCTATCAGCATTTTGCCGAGAAAATTGGCGGAGAAGAGATCTCAGTCCAGTCCATTGTCCCTCAAACTGCGAACGCTCACGTCTTCGAGCCGACTCCCCGTCAAAGGGAGGCGCTGAGGGAGGCCCGCATCTGGTTTAGGATCGGAGAGTCGTTCGAGCTGTCTTTGATTCCCCTCTTTCCCAAGGAAGGACAGATAGTCGATCTGCGCGATGGGATTGAACTTTTGGAATTCGATGATGGCCACTCCTGCCACCGCTGCTCCCATGACAACAAAGATCGCCACATCTGGATGAGTCCGAAGCTGGCAAAACTCCAAGCTTTGATGATCGCAGAGACTCTGAAGAAGGAATTTCCGGAGAAAGAGGCTCTCTTTGAAAAAAATCTTGAGCAGCTCCTCTCTCAGCTCGACGCGCTGGACACAGAAATCCGACTAGCTCTCCGCTCCCTTCAAAACCGCTCTCTTCTCGTCTCCCACCCCGCATTCGGCTACTACTGCCATGAATATGGGCTCCGGCAGCTCTCCGTTGAGCAGGAGGGAAAAGATCCGAGGCCAAAACATCTCGAGCGCCTCCTCGATATCGTAAAAAACAATCCTCCGACCCTCTCGCTCGCCGTGCCGCAGCACAACAACAAAGGCGTCCAGCTCATTGCCAAAGAGCTGAAAACGCGCCTTCGCGTTATCGACCCCTATTCAAACGACTACTTTTCCATGATGCGCGCGCTGACAGAGATGATCGCCCCCAACCCCGAGAAGCCCCATCCATGAACCGCACCGTTATCGAACTGAATCAGATGAGTTTTTTCCACGGCGGCACGCCCGTACTGGAAAATGCTAATTTTTCAGTTGCGCCCGGCGAATTCATAGGCCTCTTCGGTCCCAACGGAGGCGGAAAAACAACGCTACTCAAACTGCTCATGGGCTTTCTCACCCCTCGAAGAGGCCTCATCAGTATCTTTGGCGAGGCTCCTGAAAAAAGCCGCCATCGTATCGGCTATGTCCCCCAGGTCCACCGCACCGACCCCGATTTTCCCATCACTCTCGAAGAATTGATCGTCATGGGACGCCCCCCAAAAAGGCTCTTTTTCAAAGGTCTCAGCAATGAAGATTGGAAGGCGTGCGAATTCTGGATGGATAGACTCGGCCTGACGGAACATCGCGGCAAAGCCTACGGGAAACTCTCCGGAGGGCTTGCTCAAAGGGCGCTTCTCGCCCGCGCTCTGATCTCAGATCCGGATATGATCCTTCTCGATGAACCAACCTCCAATATCGATACCAGGTCACTGGCAATTCTCCTGGAAACGCTGAGTGAATTACGGGGCCGCAAAACGATTTTGCTCGTCACACATGATCTGAGAACCCTCGTACAAAATGCAGACCGCCTTCTCTGCATTCAGGGAAACATCTCTTCGCTTGCCCCTTCCGAAATCTGCGGGCATTTCGCCCTGGGACTCTATCACGCCCCTGCCGAATTGAGAAAACCAGAAGGAGCCACGGTCTAATGCCCCCATTCATTCTATTTTCTCTGGCCGCAGCTCTGCTCGCATCGCTCTCCGGCGGTGTCGTTGGCAGCTACGTGATCATCAAGCGCCTGGCCAACCTATGTGGCACCATCACCCACTCCGTCCTCGGCGGCATGGGGCTCTTCCTCTGGCTGCAGAAGTCAAAAGGCATCGAGTGGTGCGACCCGATTTTCGGAGCCGTCCTCGCCTCCATTCTCTCGGCCTGGACCATCGGATGGATCCATTTTCGCTTCCGCCAGCGCGTAGATGCCATCTTGGCCGCGATCTGGTCCACAGGAATGTCCATCGGCATCATCTTCCTCGCCCTGACACCCGGATCATCCGCAGATCTCTCCAATTTCCTCCTCGGCAATATTCTCTGGATCACCCCTCGGGATCTGATCTGGCTCACCCTTCTCAGCATCGCCATCCTCACAACAGTTGCCTGTTTTTACCGCCCCTTTCTGGCCGTCTGCTTCGATGAGGAGCAGGCAGAGCTGCAAAAAATTCCTGTAAAAAAGATCTACTTCCTCCTCCTCACCCTCATTGCCCTAACCGTCGTTTTGCTCATCCAGATCATCGGGACGATCCTGACGATCGCCATTTTGACCCTGCCCGCCACGACAGCCAACCTCTTCACAACCAGGCTGACCAGCATGATGATAGGAGCCGTCTGCTTTAGCGCCCTCGTCTCCTCTGCCGGGATCGCGGCCTCCTATTTTCTCGACTGGCCTCCCGGCGCAACGATCTCACTTTGCGCAGCCGCCGTCTATCTAGCCTCCCTCTTTTTGAAAAAGAAAATTTTTAATTCTACCCCCCGTTTTCACTCATCTCGTCTTAGCGATTGACATTAGCTGCCCTCTCACGTAAAATCCTGTCGCTTATTACTCGTTTTTTCGGAGGTACCATGTACGCAATCATCGAAACCGGCGGCAAACAATTCCGCGTTCAGGAAGGCGATATCATCGACGTCGAGCTGCTCGGTTCTGATAATCAGACTGTGGCATTCGACAAAGTTCTTTTTCTTCATGACGGCAACGCTCCCCAGGTAGGGCTTCCCCACCTGTCGGCGTGTTCTGTTCAAGCCGAACTGGTCGGCGAAGTGAAAGGACCGAAGGTCATTGCTTATAAATATAAAAGGCGCAAGAACTACAGACGCACAGTGGGACACCGCCAGCGTTACTCGCGCATCAAAATCACTAAAATTGCAGTAGGCTAACAATGGCACATAAGAAAGGTCAGGGTTCAACCCGCAATGGACGCGATTCTAACTCACAACGCCGCGGAGTCAAAGCGACGATGGGCGAATTCGTCACAACAGGAAGCATTATCATAAGACAATGCGGAACGAAGTGGCATGCTGCTAAAAATGTAGGGATCGGACGGGATTTCACGCTATACGCTCTTAGCGATGGCATTGTATCCTACAGAAAAGCCGACAAGACCTACGTTTCTGTCATAGCAAAGTAAAGAATAATTGGGCCCTCGGCAGTTCGGGGGCTTTTCGTCCATACCAGCCTTCAATCGAAATATAGATATCGCTAAATGCACTGGACGAGGGATTGAAGGGATACCCACATGTTTACAGATCAAGTTAAACTAAGTCTACACGCTGGAAAAGGCGGCAACGGCATCATCTCTTGGCGTCGTGAAAAGTTCATCCCCAAAGGCGGACCTGCCGGAGGCGATGGCGGTAAAGGCGGCTCCATCATTCTGGAAACCTCTGCCGATGTCCTGTCCCTTGAAGACTTTCGCAATCGACGCATCATCAAGGCGCAAAACGGCCAGCCTGGCGGATACAACAACTGCTCCGGAAAAGGCGGCTCTGACCTTCTTTTGAAAATTCCTGTTGGCACGCTGGTTAAAGACGCTGAGACCAAAGAGGTCCTGTTCGATTTCACTGAAAAAGGCCAGCAATGGAAAATCTGCCAAGGCGGCATCGGCGGCCACGGCAATTCCCGCTTCAAAACATCGACGAACCAGGCGCCCAACATCTGCACTGATGGGACACCAGGCCAGGCCCGCGAGGTCGAGCTAGAGCTGAAGCTGATCGCAGACATCGGATTTGTAGGAATGCCGAATGCAGGCAAATCGACACTGATCTCAAAGCTGGCAAGAGTGCCCGTCAAGATCGCCCCCTACCCATTTACAACACTACGCCCTAACCTGGGACTCGTCCTTTTTGACGATTTTTCACGCCTGCTGATCGCAGACATCCCCGGCATCATCGAAGAAGCACACCAGAACCGCGGTCTTGGCCTAGAATTCCTGCGCCACGTCGAGCGCAGCTCTACGCTGGTCTTCCTCCTTGAGCTTGCACCTTGGGAAGAAAAGCGCGATCCTCTCGAAGAGTTCTTCATGCTGCGAAACGAGCTGGAACAGTACAATCCCAACCTGCTTAAAAAGCAGTACCTCGTAGCGCTCAATAAAATCGATCTAGAGGGCTCCGAAGAACTGATCCGATCGTTCCGAGAACGCTATCCATTGCCTCCCGAAACGCTCTTTGAGATTTCCGCTATGAACGGCACAGGATGCAAGGAACTGATGAGCGCCGCCAGAGCGCTTGCACAGCGCGACGGAAAAAAATTCTAATCGAGTTTTTTAGATCCCCAGATTCTCGGCTGTTCTTTGTCGAAGACAACGATCAAGCCGCCGCAAATGATCAGCGCTATGCCAATGAATCCCCACAATGTGGGGATTTCTCCCAAAGTGATCCATCCTAAAAGTCCGCTGAAAACCACACTGAGATAGGACATAGCGCTTGCCTTAGAAGGCGGCGCATGCGTGTAGGCTTTTGTCAAAAAGTACTGATAAATTGTCCCAAAAATACAGATCAGCAGCAGATAAAGTCCAATTGTCAAGCTCTCGATCGGCTCCCATGTGATCAGCATCGGAGGAAAAGAGACAATCGTCGACACTAGAAAAAAGGTGAACAGAATCGAAAAGGTACTCTCTACTTTGCTCAGCTTTCGAATGTAGACATAAGCCACCGCCGCCAATAATCCTGACAAAAGACCGATCCATTCGGCCGGCACTGCCGCACTGGCTCCCGTCGGCTTGACAATCGTCACCACACCTATAAATCCGATGAGCAGCCCCAGCATCCTCTTCTTGGGAATAACGAGCTTATGGTGAAACAAGACAATGAACGGAATAAATAGAGGCGCCGTGCTGGCCAGCGTTGTCGCATTGACGAGAGGGATTTTTTCTGTCGCGTAGAAAAAGCAGTAAAGAGCAGCCAGACCTGAAAGATCGCGCACCAGGTGTGCAGGGAGATGCTTGAAAGAGAATTTCACGCGCTGTCTGAAAAAAAGAGGCGAAAGAATCAGCACCCCGAACAGAAACCGAATAAACACCATGGAGGGAACCGGCACATCTTTGGCCAGCTTGACAAACAGAACCATGAGGGAATAGGAAAATGCAGCCAGAATCCCGAACAAAAATCCTATATGCTCTCTTTCTTTATTCATTGGCTGGCAGTCCTTTTTCAACACAGGCCTGAAATGAGTTTAGCGAATTGAGCAAGAGAATCAAGAATTATACTTTCCTTTAAGGTAAAATCTTTTCCCTTAAAATTCAAAAGAGCATCATGTCTACCTACCTACCTCTTCTTTCCAGAGAAATTCATCACATCATGGCTTCCTATCTTAGCCCTGCAGAAAAAAACGGCATTGGATCGTCTTCCAAATATTTTAAAGTAACAATGCAAGATGCAAGAGATGCCTCGCTCAAAGCAGCTCTCCCTTCTATCCACAAAAATATCGCCATTATCAATGAAGATTGGCTGGAATTGATGAGAATAGCTCTCAAGCTTGATAGCATTTCGGATGTAGCCCTAAAAGCTTTGAACATCTTGAATACTCACGAGAGTCCCTTAGCTCTAGATGAGAGGGGCTGGGCGGTACAACAGGCTACAGAAGGGGGACACCTAGCAATCCTGCATGCGTTGTTTGCTGACGGTCCATTCCCCGATACGAATAGAGGCTGGGCGGCAAAACAAGCAACTGCGAAAGGATACATCAGGATGGTACAAGATCTATTGAATAACGGTCCGATTCCAGAACCTTTCAGGGGCTGTTCGGTGCGGCGAGCTGCACGAGATGGGTATCTGGATATCGTGCGGGTTTTACTCGCTAATGGCGAAATATCAGACATCAATAGAAGCGAGGCCATTCAACGGGCGAAAGAACACGGGCACTTGGAGATTGCGAAATTTTTAGAGAACTCTTGACCTATCGGATCTGATTTTCAAGAGTCCTTTGAAATTCCTGTTATTCGTTCATTTTTATTTCGACATAACATCCGTCTGCAGAAGACATAACATGAGGCAGCCTGACAAGCTCAAATTGATTAATTCTTAAAAACAACCCCTCATTGGTCGGATAAATCTGCTCTGATTTTACCAAAATAGCCTCAGATGTGATGCGCTCCGTGCAATATTCCTTATTCGCTAAAATGAGCTGCAGAAATTCTGTTTGATCATGAGGAGTAACGACTTCACCAAAAGAAAAACTAGTTGATAATAGAGGGCATGCGCATATCAACAACAGAAAAAGCACGAGGTTTCGATTCATGGACAAGCCTCTATTGCATTAATTGCCTTTATTGCAATTTTATCTAATTCAGAAATCCTTTTCATCCTTTTTTCATGATCTTCGATCATACAATTCACCGCATCAAACATACACTTTGCTCCTCCCACCACAAGAGAGGTTCCAAATTTTCCTGCAATGGGAGAGCCCACTGTGATGCACAATACGCCACTAACGATGGATCCCACTCCATAAAGAAAATCTCTTACCATTTTCATTTGATGTTCATCCAACTCGTGTAGAAATGGGTTTTCCTTAGATGAATGAAATTCATCTTGACAGACAGATGGCTCCGCTAACACACCAGAGTCATAGCCATACTTTCTATACCAAATAAAAAGCTCTTCAAGGGGCGCCAAGGTTTTCTGTGGAACACCCTTTTTCAGGGCCGCTTGATAAGTATCTTTAAACACATAAAATGCCTGTCTCGTCATACCCTTGGATTGTAAATCAAAGGCATTTTGTATGCCCTCGGCATACCTTCTGCGTTCTAGTTCAGAAGGTCCAGAATGAGCAGCCAAAGGGACAACGCTAAGAACACAACAAAAAACAGCTATAATCAGCTTAGACAACATGAAGCTCCTACAATCCAACGATCATAATGAATCGATTGAGTAGGTAGAGCATGAGGAAAAGACCCGCACTCCAAAAATTAACACTCGAACCGAGATGCTTAAATGATTTTGTCGCCTTCCATTGCGCAAAATTCACAATTCCATTTGGAATAAGATAACATGTGGAAAAAGTAAATATCCCCACAAACAAAACAATTCGAATAATTTGCAGTAAATGAATATTGCCGACTAAAGACTCCATTATTTTCTCCGGAAGATGGATTGCGCAGAAAAAAATAGCTATACCTACTATTTTTGTAAACAACCTCTGATTTCACGGGAAAAGTTACGAGCTGGAATTCTCTTCCGTGACCAGAGCCAATACTTCATAAAAAGCCTCCGGCTGAATGGCTTGAGGCCCTTCATAAACATGATCTAATGTGTAGACGAGAAAAAGCATAAAGGAAAGATAGCCGGCTAAAAGAGCCATCATAGCCATCTGAAGCCGAAAACTCTCTAGACTGAAAAAAAACATGAAGCAAAGAGTCAACAAAGCTCCTGATATCAGAATCGTCCACATCAACACACTGAGATGACCCACTTTCCAGCACAGTGGGATCCGAAGCTTGGAATTCACGTGACTTGAAGTCGCGGC
>JADMIO010809251.1_pt1 | contig 118313 bp, 126 predicted proteins | sample 8958161 | NCBI WGS metagenome assembly JADMIO01 (sample SAMN16585339, study PRJNA669376) | soil metagenome | isolation source: Crop rotation soil | place: USA: Cullars Rotation, Alabama | collected 2011
GGCCGCGACTTCAAGTCACGTGAATTCCAAGCTTCGGATCCCACTGTGCTGGAAAGGATTCGACGCCCACCTTGGAGCGCGACGGCCTCAGGGCGCTGACCGCGCGGGAGTTGCGTTACCGCCTCACCTTCCATGACGGCGATCAGCTGGCCGCGCCCACCCAGCCCCCCAGCAGCACCATCGACAAGGCGCTGGATGACATCCTGGCCAGCAGCATGGGTCCACGCCGCCACTTCCAGACCGGCCGCATCGGCAATGATTTCGACATCAAAGTGAATGTGAAGGACGGCGTGCTGGAGATTCTGGTGCCGCGCGACCGGGTCACTGTTTCGCAGCCCGACATCTTCATTCTCTGGATGGTGGGATCGGCCTTGATCCTGCTGGCGGTGGCGATTTTGTTTCTGCGCAACCAGGTGCGTCCAATCGAGCGCCTGGCCCGGGCCGCCGACATGTTCGGCAAGGGCCGCCCCGTGCCCGACTTCAAGCCCTATGGCGCCACCGAAGTGCGCCGTGCCGCCCAAGCCTTCATCACCATGCGCGAACGCATCGAGCGCCACGTCACCCAGCGCACCGAAATGCTGGCCGGCGTCAGCCACGACCTCAAGACGCCACTCACCCGCATGAAACTGGCGCTGGCGATGATGCCGGACGATGCCGATATCAAGGCGCTCAAGTCCGACATCGCCGAGATGGAGCATATGCTGGACGATTATCTGGCTTTTGCCCGGGGCGAAGGCGGCGAAGAATCCCAGGAAACCGACCTGGGCGAATTGGTGCGCGACGCCGCCGTGGCCGCCGCCCGCGCTCGGGCCGCCGACAAGGATCGGCTGACCGTGACCGGACCGGATCACATGCTCCTGAGCGTGAAGCGGGCGGCGTTGCGCCGGTGTCTCACCAATCTGGTGGACAATGCCCTGAAGGCCGGCCGCAAGGTTGCTGTCACTTTGCGCCGGGGCGAGCGTCACGCCGAGATCCTGGTGGAGGATGACGGCCCCGGAATTCCCGAGCATCGGCGTGAAGAGGCCTTCCGGCCTTTCCATCGCCTGGATCAGGGCCGCAATCTGCAAAGCGGCGGTTCGGGCCTGGGGCTTGCCATCGCCCGCGACATCGCCCGGGCACATGGTGGGGACATCACGCTCGATAAGAGTGCGATGGGCGGGTTGAAGGCGATTATTCGATTACCGCTCTAGATTAATTCTCCATGGGCGGGCTTGACCCGCCCATCCAGTCTCGTGTCGGCATGGATGGCCGGGTTGAACCCGGCCATGGTGATGGTTTTAGCGCAGTTCTTCCGCTCTCTTACGCGCCGCGTGAATCGCACGGATCATCAGGTCGATGAGACCATCCTTGGCCATCAACACCTGCAGCGCTGCGGCCGTGGTGCCCCCGGGGCTGGTGACGGCTTCGCGCAACGCGCTGGCGGGCGATTTGTCCGCCTTGAGCAGCGCGCCAGCGCCGGCCACGGTAGCACGCGCCAGTTTCTCCGCCTGCTCGCGCGGCAGGCCTTCGGCGACACCGGCCTCGGTCATCGCTTCCGCCATCAGGAAAAGATAGGCAGGGCCGGAACCGGACAATGCCGTGACCGAATCGATCAAATCTTCCTTTGCCACCCAGATGGTTTCGCCCAGGGCTGAAAGAAGTTGAACCGCCTTGCGCTTGTCCGCCGCCTTTGTGCCGGGCGCGGCATAAATACCGGTAATGCCATGGCCGATCGCGCCGGGCGTATTGGGCATGGCCCGGATGATGCGGGCCTTTTTCCCCCAGGCTTGAAACAACAGATCAGTGTGCGTGCCCGCCGCCACCGAGATCATCAGGGCGCCGCCCTGCGCTACGCTCGCCAACAGCGGTGCTTCGCCTTTCAGGATTTGCGGCTTCAACGCCACCACGCAAGCCGAGAATTTCTTCGCGCCCACTTTCGACAAAGCGGGCACAAGCGTGATCGCCTTCTTGCGTGCCAATGTCTTCAGCGCGGCGGATGGCTTGGGCTCGACCACAATGATGGGCCCAGCCTTGCCCGCGATCCAGCCTTTGAGCAGGGCGCCGCCCATTCTGCCGGCGCCAATCAGCAGCAACGCCGAAGCGCTCATGCGCGGCCGGCGCACTCCAGCACCGCCGCCGCCACTGCGTCTTCGGCGCTCTTGCCACCCCACAGTACAAACTGGAACGCGGGGTAGTAATGTTCGCAGGCTTCCAGCGCCAGATTGAGAAGAGCTTCGCATTGCGAAGCGCTTGCTTCCGCGCCGGGGAAGATCATGGCGTGGCGGAAAACGATGGAGCCGTCCTCATGCCAGAGATCGAAATGCCCGATCCACAGCCGCGCATTCACATACATCAGAAGATCAGCGACATTCTGACGCCGCACTTCCTCGGTCACCCGCATGTCGAAGGTGGAGGTGATGTGCAGGGATTTCAGGTCTTCGCGCCAGGAGAAGCTGAAATGATGGTCGCTCCACTTGCCGGCCACCGACAGATTGAGTTCATCCCGCCCGGACCGCTCGAAGCTCCAGCCATTATCCTCCACCGTACGCTCCAGCATATCGATGGGATGGGGCGCGAGGGCGAATTCATCCTGGTGAATCACGGGCATATATGGCTCCAGCCACAAAACGAAGCAGTTGAGGTCCAAACTGGCACAAGATTTTGCGGTGGCACAAGAGTCCCCGTGCGGCTCCTCCACCAACATGGTTAAAGATTCCACAGCTTTGGGTGGCCGCAGGAGTCTCAGCCGGCGATTTTGGACTCGAGCGCCGCGATCCGGGCTTCCAGCGCTTCGTTTTCGGCACGGGCTTTGGCGGCCATCGCCTTGACCGCGTCGAATTCTTCCCGCGGCACAAAGTCCATCTCGGCCACCAGGCGTTCCAGCCGTTGCTTCACGAAGGTGTCGATTTCGGCGCGCACGCCTTGGGCCATGCTGGCCGCGTCGGTGAACATCTTGGCCATGCCGTCCAGAAAGGGATTGTCGGTCTGCGCCATGCGGGCCTCCTTTGCCCAAGATAGCCTTATATGAAGAAGCAGGCGGCTTGACACAATGGCCGAAGCAGCGCGAGTTGCGCCCATGTTCCTCGCCGTCCTTCCCTATCCGCATATGGATCCGGTCCTGTTGCAGCTGGGGCCATTCGCCATCCGCTGGTATGCCCTGGCCTATATCGGCGCATTGCTGTTCGCCTGGTGGGCGGTGGCGCGGGCCATGACCAACAAATCCCTGTGGCGCGACCCGCCCTTCAATGGCCGCCCGCCCGCCACCGGCGAACAGATCGGCGATCTGGTGGTGTGGGGAACCTTCGGCGTCATCCTGGGCGGACGGCTGGGCTGGGACCTGTTCTATGGCGTCGGTCTTTGCAGCGTTTCGCCTGACGCGGATTTTTGCCGCGGCCTGCCTTACGCCTTCGTCACAAACCCGATCAAGCTGATCGCCGCCTGGGAAGGCGGCATGTCCTTCCATGGCGGCCTGCTCGGCGTGGTGATCGCGGTGTGGCTGTTCTGCCGAAAGAACAAACTCCCTTTTCTTTCGGTCGCCGATCTGGTCTGCGCCTTCGCGCCGGTGGGGCTGTTTCTGGGCCGCATCGCCAATTTCGTGAATGACGAATTGTGGGGCCGCGTCACCGACGTGCCTTGGGCAATGGTCTTTCCCCGCGGCGGTCCGCTGCCGCGTCACCCCAGCCAGCTTTATGAAGCAGCGCTGGAAGGCATCGTGCTGTTCATCATCGTGCAAGTGGCGCTGCGCGTCTTTCGCGCCCAGAACCGGCCGGGCTTGATCTCGGGCATTTTCTTTCTGGGCTATGGCACTTTCCGTTTCATCAGCGAATTCTTCCGCGAGCCGGACGCGCCGTTCCTGGGTCCCGTGAGCATGGGCATGGCGCTGTCCATTCCCGTCTGGCTGGGCGCGGCGATCCTGCTCGCCATCGCTTTCAAGCCCCGGCCCGTCCTTGCGAAAAATGGCCGCGTTACGTGAACGCATCGCCGCCTTGATCGCGGCCCAGGGCCCGATCTCGGTGGCGCAATATATGACTTTGGCACTGCACGATGCCGAAGGCGGCTATTACGCCACGCGCGATCCGTTCGGACAGGCGGGCGATTTCGTCACCGCGCCGGAAATAAGCCAGATGTTCGGCGAGATGCTGGGCCTGTGGTTGGGTCAGGTGTGGATGGATCAAGGTTCACCCAAAAACACCCATCTGGTGGAATTGGGACCGGGGCGCGGCACCTTGATGGCGGATGCCCTGCGGGCGCTAAAGCGCGTGCCCGGCTTTTGCGACCAGGTGCAAGTCGTGCTGGTCGAAGCCAGCCCCACCTTGCGCGCGGTTCAAAAGACGCGTCTGGAAGGCAGCGGCGCCCACATCCGCTGGACCAATCATTTCGACGTGGCCGACGTGCCGCTGCTTTTGATCGCCAACGAATTCTTCGACGCCTTGCCGATCCGCCAGTATGTGAAGACGGCACACGGCTGGTGCGAACGCATGGTGGTCGAAAAAAATGGCGCGCTGGATTTTGCACTGGCACCGCAGATCACACCCGCCGCCGCCATTCCCGCCTCGCGCGCCGGTGCGCCGGAAGGCGGCGTCTACGAGGTTGCGCCCGCCGCCACGGCCCTGGTTGCGGAAATCGCCCGTATCATTGCCGCACAAGGCGGAGCCGCCCTGCTGCTCGATTATGGCTATGACATCATCGGTTTCGGCGAAACCTTACAGGCGGTGCGCCACCATAAGCCGCAAGCGTTGCTGGCCGATCCCGGCCAAAGCGACCTTTCCGCCCATGTCGATTTCGCTGCTCTGACAGAAGCAGCGCGCCAGCAGGGCGTTGCTATCCATGGCCCCAAAGGCCAGGGCGCATTTCTGGAAAGTTTGGGCATCGGCGCCCGGGCCAAGAGGCTGGCCAAGGTCAATCCGGAGCAAGCCGGACAGGTCAATCAAGCCCTGAACCGCTTGACCGCGCCGGATGAGATGGGGACGTTGTTTCAGGCCATGGCGTTGTCGCCCTCCGGCGCGCCACCTCTACCGGGTTTCTGATGCTGTCTTCATCGACGTCCCCGCAACGCCTTCGCGCCAGCAATCTGGGAGATCTTGCCGGCATCGCGCACGGCTTTTTCGGCCGCGCCGGCGGGGTATCTCGCGGAGATTATGCCAGCCTGAATTGCGGCCCCGGCAGCGGCGACGATCCGGCCGCCGTGACGGAAAATCGCGCACGCGTGGTCGCCGCTCTGGCACCGGGTTCAAAACTGGTGTCGCTGGCGCAGATTCACAGCGCCCATGTTCACATCGTGGGTCCGGATTGGGACTTCACCACCCGGCCGCAAGGCGATGGCATGGTCACCACTGAGCCGGGCATAATGCTGGGCATCCTCACCGCCGATTGCGCGCCCGTGCTGTTCGCCGACGCCGAAACGGGTGTGATCGGCGCCGCGCATGCCGGTTGGAAAGGCGCGGTGGCCGGAGTGCTGGAAAACACGCTGGCCGCCATGGAAAGACTGGGTGCCAAGACGGGACGGATTGCCGCTGTCATCGGTCCCACCATTTCCCAGACCAATTATGAAGTGGGCGGCGATATGCGGGCCCATTTCGCGGAAAAGGATGGCGGCTTTTTTGTTCCCTCGGACCGGCCGGGATATTTCCGCTTCGATTTACCTGGCTTCGTCATGCAGCGACTGCGGCAGGCCGGCCTCGCGTCGGTCGGCAATCTGGGCCTTTGCACCTATCCGCCGGAGAATGGCTTTTTCAGTTACCGCCGCACCACCCATCTGAAAGAGGCTGATTATGGCCGAGAAATTTCAGCGATAACGATTCGGGAATAACAGGTTGCGGGGCCCAGCCCGGCCCGCAGGAGCATTTCGGGACTTGCCAAGTCCACAATGCTCCTGCTGCTTTATTTTATCGCGGTTCCGGACGGAAAACCGGCTTCCACTTTTCCTGGAACCGCTCTAAAAGCGCGTCACCAAAACTTCATTTCCACGCGGTTGGGGGCTTTCGGCGCGATGACGGATCTGAACGGTTCGCGGGGCATGCGCCTGATCGCAGGCAACTCCAATCACACCCTGGCCTCGGCAATCGGCCAATATCTGGCGCTGGAGCCGGTCAAGGCCCAAGTGCGCCGCTTCGCCGACATGGAAGTCTTCGTTGAGGTCCAGGAAAATGTCCGTGGCGAGGACATGTTCGTGATCCAGTCCACCAGCTTTCCCGCCAACGACAATCTGATGGAATTGCTGATCATGATCGATGCGCTGCGCCGCGCGTCGGCCCGGCGCATCACCGCCGTGATCCCCTATTTCGGCTATGCCCGCCAGGACCGCAAAGTCGGCCCGCGCACGCCCATTTCCGCCAAGCTGGTGGCCAATCTGATCACCGAAGCGGGCGCCAACCGCGTTTTGACGGTCGATCTGCATGCCGGCCAGATCCAGGGCTTTTTCGACATCCCCACCGACAATCTTTTCGCCATGCCGGTGATGGTGAAGGACATCATGGACCATCTGGGCGCCAATCTGCCGATGGTGGTGTCGCCGGATGTGGGCGGCGTGGTGCGCGCCCGTGCCCTGGCCCGGCGGCTGGGCACGGATCTGGCTATCGTGGACAAGCGCCGCGAGCGGGCGGGCGAATCCGAAGTGATGAACATCATCGGCGATGTCGAAGGCCGGCCTTGCGTGCTGATCGACGATATCGTGGATTCCGGCGGCACCATCTGCAACGCCGCCGACGCGCTTTTGAAGAACGGCGCCACCGAAGTCTATGCCTATGCCACCCATGGCGTGTTGTCGGGCGGCGCGGTGCAGCGGATCAAGAACTCCCGCCTCAAATCCATGGTGGTGACGGATTCCATCGAGGCGACGGCCGACATGAAATCCTGTCCCAATATCCGCAGCATCTCCATCGCGCCCCTGATCGGCGAAGCCATGCGCCGCATCAACAACGAAGCGTCGGTCTCAAGTCTGTTCGACTAGCGCAAGGCTGCCTTCCTATTCGCGACCTTTGACTTGCGAGCATGTGCTGCTAGCGTCCCGTCGCTTTCCGGGAGGCTTGCCATGCTGAAGCTGTTCTACGCGCCCAATGCCTGTTCGCTCGCGCCGCACATCGCGCTCAATGAAGCGGGCGCGGACTATGAGGCGATCAAAGTGGACACGATGAAAGGCGAGCAGCGCGGGGCCGAATATCTGGCGCTCAATCCCAAGGGACGCGTGCCCACCCTGGCGACCGACCGGGGCATCCTCACCGAAGTGCCGGTCCTATTGGCCTATATCGCGCGGCTGTTTCCCAAGGCGGAGCTGGCGCCGATGGCCTGGAAGACGCCGGAAGACCAATTCGATTTCTTTGAGATGCAGTCCTTCAACAGCTATCTCTCTTCAACCATCCACATCACCTATGCCCATGTCTTCCGTCCCGAACGCTATGGCGACACGGATGGGTCCAAGGCCGAGATGCGGGCCAAGGCGCCGAAAGTCTTGCGCGAGCAATTGCAGCTGATCGAGGACCGCTTCGCTGACGGGCGGCAATGGGTGCATGGCGACAAATACACCGTCTCCGATCCTTACCTCTATGTCTTCAGCCGCTGGCTGGAACGGGACGGCGTAGGCGGTTCACATGGCCTGCCCAATCTGGTGGCACACCGGGCCCGGGTGCAGGCCCGCGAGGCGGTGAAAAAGACCCTGGAACAGGAAGGCCTGAAGCCGGTCTGAGGTCACTTTTTCGCGGTTGCGCATAAGAGCTTCATCCGCTAAAAGCCACGCCTTTCCGGGGTTCATTGGGATTTCCGGGGCGGCGAAGGATCAGGAAAATGGCGCAAGTTCAAGAACTTAAGGCGGAGACGCGCGAGGGCCGCGGCAAGGGTCCGTCCTATCAGGCGCGCCAGAAGGGTCTGATCCCCGCCATCGTCTATGGCGGCAAGGGCGAACCGGAGACCGTCAACATCGATGGCCGCACCCTGGAGCGTCATATCGAAAAGGGCGCCTTCCTCACCACGCTCTTGATGCTGGACATCGGCGGCAAGAAGACCCGCGTGATCCCGCGCCAGCTGCAACTCGATCCGGTCAGCGATCGCCCCGTGCATGTCGATTTCATGCGCCTGGAAGAAGGCGCCAAGGTGCGCCTGGAAGTTCCGGTGCATTTCAAAGGCCAGGGCGAATCGCCCGGCATCAAGAAGGGCGGCGTGCTCAACATCGTGCGCCATGAGATGGAATTGATCTGCCCTGCCGATAAGATTCCCAACGAAGTGCTGGTGGACGTGTCCAAGCTGGACATCAATGAGTCCATCCACATCTCCGCGCTCAGCCTGCCGGAAGGCGTCAAGCCGACCATCCGCGGCCGTGACTTCACCGTCTGCTCCATCGTGGCGCCCACCAGCGTGATCGAAGAGCAGCGTGCTGCCGCTGCAGCTGCCGCCGCGCCGGCCGCCGAAGCCGCCCCGGCCGAAGGTGCCGCGCCTGCCGAAGGTGCCGCTCCCGCTGCTGGCGCCGCGCCGGCTGCTGGTGCCAAGGCTGCGCCCGCCGCTCCCGCGAAGAAGTAAGACGAAGCGGGCGGATAAGCCCGCGAGGAGCGCGCCATGTCATCCGAGACAGCGCTTCTCATCGCTGGGTTGGGAAACCCCGGCGAGCGTTATGCGCGCAACCGGCACAATGCGGGCTTCATCGTCGCGGACGAAATCCACGCCCATTACCGCTTCGGCCCCTGGCGTGCCAAGTTCGAAGCATTCCTGTCGGAAGGCGAACTCAACGGCCGCAAGACATATCTGCTGAAACCCCAGACCTATATGAACCATAGCGGCGTCAGCGTGGGCGCGGCGATGCGCTTCTTCAAGCTGCCGCTGGAAGCCTTGGTGGTCATTCATGACGAGATCGATCTCGCCGCCGGCAAGATCAAAGTGAAAACCGGCGGCGGCGACGCGGGACAGAACGGCCTCCGCTCCATCACCGCCACCTTGGGGCCGGATTACCGCCGCGTGCGGGTGGGTGTGGGCCATCCGGGCGAGAAATCGCTGGTCAGCGCCCATGTGCTGCAGAATTTCTCCAAGGAAGATATCGAATGGCTGCGCCCGCTGGTGGGCGCGATGGTGGAAGCGGCGCCTCTGCTGGCGGCGGATGACGATACCGCTTTCATGTCCAAGGTCGCGCTTCTGACCAAGCCGCAGCCGGAAAAGAACCGAGAAAACCGGTAGAAAAGAAAGAAGACGAGTAATGGGATTCAAATGCGGAATTGTCGGCCTGCCCAATGTCGGCAAGTCCACTCTCTTCAACGCGCTCACCCAGACGGCGGCGGCGCAGGCAGCCAATTATCCCTTCTGCACCATCGAGCCTAACGTGGGCGATGTGGCGGTGCCCGATCCGCGCCTTGAGACCTTGGCGAAGATCGCCGGATCGGCCGAGATCATCCCCACCCGTATCACCTTTGTGGACATTGCCGGTCTGGTGCGCGGCGCGTCCAAGGGCGAAGGGCTGGGCAACCAGTTCCTGGCCACCATTCGCGAAGTCGACGCCGTGGCGCATGTGCTGCGCTGTTTTCAGGATGACGACATCACCCATGTCGAAGGCCGCATCGATCCCATCGGCGACGCCGAAGTGGTGGAAACCGAATTGATGCTGGCGGATCTGGAAAGCCTGGAGAAGCGCATCAAGCCGCTGGAGAAGAAAGCCAACTCCGGCGAGAAGGAAGCCAAGGAACAGCTGGCGCTGATGATGAAAGCCGTGACCTTGCTGCGCGACGGCAAGCCCGCGCGGCTGGCGGAGCTCTCGGCGGAAGAACGCGGGCCTTATTCGCAGCTCGGCCTGATGACGGCGAAGCCGGTGCTGTATGTCTGCAATGTCGAGGAGAGCGCGGCCCGCGACGGCAATGAATATTCCAAAAAAGTCGAAGTCAAAGCGAAAGCCGAAGGCGCCCGCGCGGTGGTGATCTCCGCCAAGGTGGAAGAAGAAATCGCGCAATTGCCCAACGAAGAGCGCAAGGATTTTCTGGATTCCATCGGCCTGGAGGAACCGGGCCTCAATCGCATGATCCGGGTGGGTTATGACCTTCTGGGCCTACTCACTTTCTTCACGGTTGGCCCGAAAGAAACCCATGCCTGGACGGTGACCAAAGGCAGCCGCGCGCCGCAGGCCGCGGGCGTGATCCATACCGATTTCGAGCAGGGCTTCATCCGCTCCGAAACTATCGCCTATGCCGATTATGTGGCAGGCAAGGGCGAAGCCGGCGCGCGCGAATTGGGTAAATTCCGCCTGGAGGGCAAGGACTATGTCGTCGCTGATGGCGACGTGCTGCATTTTAGATTTAATACCTAATCACCCGGCGCGCGTCTTTTGCGCTCCGGGTTCGTCGCGCGTGCTCACGGGCTATACGCCCGCTCCGCCCGGATCACAAAACCATCGCGCCCCCGCGTTGCTAGCGTAGCGACGCCTCGATATTGCCGCCATCCACCGTCACGACCGCTGCCGTGGTCTTGGAGGCAGTGGCGAGATAGACGAAGGCGTCCGCCACATCTTCCGCCGTCACTTCGCGCTTCAAGAGATTGCCCGCCATGTAGTCGGCTTCGCTGAGGCCGCGCGCCTTGGAGCGTGACGCCACCATCTCGTCCGTCAGAAGGCCGGAGCGGATGCGGTCGGCATTGACCGCATTGGCGCGGATGCCGTCCTTGCCGTGATCCAACGCGTACTGCTTGACCAGGAACAGGGTCGCCGCTTTGGGCAAACCATAAGGCCCGAAATCCTTGCCCGGATTGACCGCTTGCTTCGAGGTATTGAACAGCAGGCAGCCGAAAGTGCCCTGGGCCTGCATGATGCGGACGGCATTCTGCGCCACCGCCTGGTGCGCCCAGAAATTCAGCTCAAAGCTCTTGCGCAGCGTCTCTTCGTCCACCGTGCCGATGGTGCCCTGCCAGGCCGCGCCGGCATTGGAGACCACGATGTCCACGCCGCCGAAGGCTGAGACCACCTGGTCGAACGCCGCCTTGACCGAGGCATGGTCGGTGACATCGCAGCCCACGGCCAGCGCGTTGCCGCCGACCTTCTTGGCCGCCGCCTTGGCCGCTTCCAGGTCGCGGTCCAGGATCGCCACTTCCGCGCCTTGCGCCGCCATCGCCTTGGCAGTCGCCGCGCCGATGCCGGAGCCGCCGCCGGTGATCACCGCCACCTGGCGCGACAAGGCCTTCTCGTTCGACTTGCCCAGCTTGGCCTGTTCCAGCGACCAGTACTCGACTTCGAACATGTCGAACTCGCTGATGCAGTTATATTCGCCGATCGCTTCGGCGTCGGTGATGACGGCGATGGCGTTCTCGGCGATGTCGGCGGCGATGGCGGCGTCCTTGGCGGTGGCGCCCAGGCCGAACATGCCCACACCCGGAACCAGGATCACGCGCGGCAGCGGATCGAGTTCCTTTTTCTTCACCGCGCTCTTGTCGTTGTTGCTGGCGAAATAGGCATGATAGCGGGCAACAAAGGCATCGACCGCGGCGCGCACTTCGCCCGCCCATTCGCCCAGCTTGCCGGCTTCCGGCGCAGGCACGATCATGGGCCAGTTCTTGGTGCGGATGGTGTGATCGGGCGTCACCACGCCCTTCTGGCTGTAGCGCGCCAGTTCCGCACCGTTCACATAATTCAAGATCTGCTCGTTGGTGCGGAAATCCAGGATCTGCCGCTTGGCGGTGCCGGTATAGGCGTTCTTTTCCAGCGCCACGGCGCCCCGCAGGATGGGCGCTATTTCCGGCACCGACGCCAGCTTGGCTGGCAGCACCGCCTTGGCCAGCGGTTTGCGCTGCTGCTTCAGCCGCTCTTCCGCCATGGTGACGAATTCGATCATGCGGCCATAGGCCTGCTCGGCCGTGTCGCCCACGGTGAAAATGCCGTGCTGGAGCAGCACCAGGCCTTCCACCTTGGGATTCTTGTCGAACACATCAGCCACCGACTTGGCCAGCGCAAATCCGGGAATGGTGTAGGGCACATAGGCAACGCGGTCGCCATAGACCTCTTCCACCAGCGCCTTGTTATCGGGCTGGTCGGTCAGCGCCAGCACGGCGGTCGAATGCACATGGTCGATGAATTTGTGCGGCAGGAAGGCATGCAACAGCGTCTCGACCGACGGATTGGGTGCGGTCGAATCCAGAAGGTTGATGCGCTGGAAATTGACCATGTCTTCGTCGGACAGTTTGTCCAGCTTGCGCAGTTTGCGTAAGGGCGCCAGCCGCACGGCGGGCAGGCCCACGGGTTCGATCACGCCCATGTCCCAGCCCGAGCCCTTGATGCAGATCACCTCCACATCCTCACCCAGCTGGTCTTTCACGACCGTCTTCACGGATGTGTTACCGCCGCCATGCAGCACCATGCGGGGATCGGAGCCCAACAGACGCGTGGTGTAGGTGCGTACCGCCAGATCGGCGTTGACGCCCTTGGGCGCGTAACGCGTCACATATTCCTGAGCCTCGGTTTCGGACCAGCGCGATTGCATGAGGCACCTTTACGATTTGGGAAAGAGGCTACGAAGGCCTTCGGTGGTGGCGGCGCAGGTGCCGCGCTCAGTGATCAGCCCGGTCACCAGACGGGCCGGCGTGACATCGAAGCCGGGATTGGCGGCGGAACTGCCGGGCGCGGCGATCTCCACCGTGGCTACTTTTCCATCCGCCAAGCGGCCGGTCATCTTCAGGACTTCGTCTTGGGCACGTTCCTCGATGGGGATGTCACGGCCGCTGTCCAAGGTCCAGTCGATGGTGGAACTGGGCAGCGCCACATAGAAAGGCACATCATTGTCTTTGGCCGCCAGCGCTTTGAGGTATGTGCCGATCTTGTTGGCGACATCGCCATTGGCCGTGACCCGATCGGTGCCCACGATCACCATGTCCACCTGCCTGGCCTGCATGTAATGACCGCCGGCATTGTCGGCGATCACGGTATGCTTCACGCCATGGCCGCCCAACTCGAACGCGGTGAGCGAGGCACCTTGGCCGCGCGGCCGGGTCTCATCCACCCAGACATGCAGGGGCACGCCCGCGTCATGCGCCAGATAAATTGGCGCCAGCGCGGTGCCGTAATCCACCGTCGCCAGCCAGCCGGCGTTGCAATGGGTGAGAATGTTGACGGTCTGGCCCGGCTTCTTCGCCGCCACTTCGCGAATAATCTTCAAGCCATGCTCGCCGATGGCGCGCGACATCGCCTCGTCTTCATCGGCGATGGACGCGGCTTCCTTCCAGGCCAGTTTCGCACGCTCGGCATGGGGCCGGTTGAGCAGCGCGTCGCGCATCCGGCCCAGGGCCCAGCGCAGATTGATGGCGGTGGGCCGCGTCTCGGCCAGCATGTCGTGCACGCGGTTGAGACTATCGTCGGAGGGATCGGCCCGCATCGCCAGCGCCAGACCGTATGCACCGACGGCGCCAATCAAAGGCGCGCCGCGAGTCTGCATGCTGGAGATGGCATGCGCCGCGTCTTCCGGCGTGCGCAAAGTGAGGGTGACGAATTCATGCGGCAGCTTGGTCTGGTCGATGATGCCGAACGCATCCTCGCCCATGGGCCAGACCGAGCGATAATGTTTGCCGTTGATCTTCATCGCTTACGCCGTCGCCTTCCAGGAGGGATGTTCGCAGAAGCGCGCATACCAGCCCGCCAATGTGGGCCTGGAACCTTTCCAATCAAGATCGGGATAGCGGAACTCGAGATAGTTCAAGGCGCAAGCCACCGCGATTTCGCCAACGGTCGGTATGCCGGACAGATCACTGCCTTCAAGCGCATCCAGCCCGCGCGTGACAGCACCCCAATGCCGGTCGCGCGAGGCTGCGGGCGGCGGCTCGTCCCGACCTAGAATCGAATGCGCCACCGCCGCTTCGGCAACGCCATCGCCCAGCGCCTGCAAGCTCAAGGCGCGCCAGCGCCCGGCACCAAACGGGTGGAACTTGCCGTCTTGATCCAGGAACTCCGCGATCACCTTGCTGTCCAAGAGCACGGTGCCGTCGTCCAGCATCAATGCCGGAATCCGGCCCAACGGATTGACCGCTCGCAGGCCTTCATCCTTTAACGGCAAGACGTCAGCCACGTCGAGCGCGACGCCGCAGCCATGCGCCACCACCCGCACCTTGCGGGAAAAAGGCGAATGCGGATTGCTATAGAGCTTCACCGGCCGTTCCTCAGTGTCCCTCGAACGACACCAGCGTGTTCACCGGCTTGCCCAGGGCGCGCAGCTTGGCGGCGCCGCCCAGTTCCGGCAGGTCGATCACGAAAGAGCAGCCGATCACTTCCGCGCCCGCCCGCTCCATCAAACGGATACCGGCGCTGGCGGTGCCGCCGGTGGCGATCAGATCGTCCACCAGCAGCACATGGTCGCCTTTCTGGAACGCGTCGATGTGAACTTCCACCCGGTCCTGGCCGTATTCCAGGGCGTAGCTTTCGCCGATCACGGTGTAGGGCAGCTTGCCTTTCTTGCGGACGGGAACGAAGCCGCAGGACAGCTGATGCGCCACCGCGCCGCCCAAGATGAAGCCCCGCGCTTCCAGCGCCGCCACCTTGTCCACCCGGATACCCGCGTAAGGCTGCACCAGCTCGTCCACCGCGCGGCGAAAAGCGCGCGCATTGCCCAGCAAGGTGGTGATGTCGCGGAACATGATGCCCGGCTGGGGATAGTCGGGAATGGTGCGGATGATCTCGCGGAAATCCATGATGTCAGCCTTTCTTCAGAATGCGGCCCGCCACGGCGTCGAGCTTGGCGACCAATTGCGGATCGCGACGTTCGGGTGGCGTCACCACGGCGGTATCCAGTGTGGTTTCCACATGGAGCGGACAGGGCTGGCGATCCGGCCCCAGCTTGGGCGCCACCGCCATGATCAGGCGGCGGGCATTCTCGGCATTCTTGTGCATCACCTTGAGCACGGCATCGACCGTCACATGCTCATGGTCTTCGTGCCAGCAATCGTAATCCGTCACCATGGAGACGATGGCGTAAGGAAGCTCCGCTTCGCGCGCCAACTTGGCTTCCGGCATCGCCGTCATCCCGATCACGCTGCAATCCCAGGAGCGATAGAGAAAGCTTTCCGCCCGGGTGGAGAATTGCGGCCCTTCCATGCAGATATAGGTGCCACCTTCGGAATGGTCGATGCGCTCCTCGCGCGCCGCCAAGGTCAGCGCGCCGGCGAGGCGCGGACAGACGGGATGCGCCATCGAGACATGGGCGACAAAGCCAGGCCCGAAGAAGCTTTTTTCCCGCGCGAAAGTGCGGTCGATGAACTGGTCCGCCATCACGAAGGTGCCGGGCGGCAATTCGGCGCGCAGCGAGCCGCAAGCCGAGACCGAGATCACATCGGTAACACCCACCCGTTTCAGCACGTCAATATTGGCGCGGTAGTTGATGCTGGTGGGGGTCTGGACATGGCCGCGGCCATGGCGCGGCAGGAACACCATATCCACGCCATGAAAGGTGCCGGTCAGAAGCTGGTCCGACGGCTCGCCCCAGGGGCTTTTCACGCTCTGCCAGCGGGCATTTTCCAGGCCGGGAATCTCATAGACCCCCGATCCGCCGATCACTCCGAGCACGGTTCTAGGCATATTTTAATGGCGCTCCCGCTGTCGCGTACGCGCAGTAAAAAGGGCGCCCCGCTAGGAAAGGCGCCCTTTTAACATGTGAGGGTCAGGGGGCAAGGATGCCGCCCGCGACCGTTGTGTGACGGTCAGTGGGCGTCGGCCCAGACCTTGCGATACGCCGCAAAAAGGACACCCGAGAGCACCACCAGGAAGATCAGAACGCCAAGGCCCATGCGCTTGCGCTCTTCCATTTTGGGATCGGACGCCCAGGCCAGGAAGGTCGCCACGTCCTTGGCTTCCTGATCCACGGTGGCCTTGGTGCCATCGGAATAGCTCACGCCATTGTCAGCCAGCGGCGGGGGCATGGAGATGTTCCGGCCCTCGAAATAGGGATTGTAGTATTTGCCGGCCGGCACGGTGTAGCCCTTGGGCACGGCCTGATGGAAACCGGTGACGATGGAATAGACATAGTCGGCGCCGCCTTCGCGCGCCTTCACGATCATGGACAGATCGGGCGGCAGCGCCCCGCCATTGTTGGCGCGGGCCGCTTCTTCGTTGGGGAAGGGCCCGGGAAATTTGTCGGCCAGAATGCCGGGACGGGTCAGGCGCGTGCCCTTGTCGTCGAAGATCTCGCCCTTGTCATTGGGATCGGCCGGCAGCTTGTAACCCGCCGCGATGGCCTTGGCCTGCGCCTCGGTGAAGCCGGGGCCGCCTTCTTCATCCAGATTGTGGAAGGCGATGTGGTCCAGGCCGTGGCAGGCGGCGCAGACTTCCTTATAGACCTGGAAGCCGCGCTGCAGGGCGGCGCGGTCATAAGTGCCGAAAGGCCCCTCAAACGAGAGGTTGGCGTTCTTCACCGGCAGGCGGTGGGTGTCGACCGCTTCGGTCTGGGCCAGCGCCGGCAGAGCCAGCGCCGCAATACCAGCCGCCAGGGCGAAACGAAGGGCAGGGCGCATGGTCTGTCTCACTCGGCAGCGGCCGCGGCGGTGTCGCCGAGCACGGATTGGGCAATGGAGGCGGGAATCTTCCGGGGTGTCTCGATCAGCCCCACGATGGGCATCAGGATCCAGAAGAAGACGAAGTAGTAGAGCGTCGCCAGGCGCGCCACCCAGAGCAGCGGAATGCCGGCCACAGCCGCATCCACGCTCTGCGAGCCGCAATAGCCCAGGATCACGCACACCACCGCGAAGGCCCAGAAGAATTGCTTCATCAAGGGGCGGAAGCGGCAGGAGCGCACCCGGCTGGTGTCGAGCCAGGGCAGGAAGAACAGCGTGACGATGGCGCCGCCCATCACGATCACGCCCATCAGCTTGTTCGGGATGGAGCGGAGCATGGCGTAGAAGGGCAGCAGATACCATTCCGGCACGATATCCGGCGGCGTCACCAGCGGATTGGCCTGAACATAATTGTCCGGATTGCCGAAGAAGTTCGGGGCATAGAACACGAAGGCCGCGAAGAACACCACGAACAGGCACAGATAGAAGCCATCCTTGATGGTGTAATAGGGATGGAACGGCACCGTGTCCTGCGGGCCTTTCACGTCGATGCCCAGCGGATTGTTGTTGCCCGGGACATGCAGCGCCCAGATATGCAGCACCACCACGCCCGCGATGATGAAGGGCAGCAGGTAATGCAGCGAGAAGAAGCGGTTGAGGGTGGCATCGCCCACCGCGAAATCGCCCCACAGCCAGGTCGCGATGTGTGAGCCAATCCACGGAATGGCGCTGAACAGGTTGGTGATGACGGTGGCGCCCCAGAAGGACATCTGGCCCCACGGCAGCACATAGCCGAAGAAGGCGGTCGCCATCATCAGGAGATAAATCAGGACGCCGATGATCCAGATCAGTTCGCGGGGCGCCTTGTAGGAGCCGTAATAAAGGCCGCGGAACATATGGATATAGACGGCGAGGAAGAACATCGAGGCGCCGTTGGAGTGAATATAGCGGATCAGCCAGCCATAATTCACATCGCGCATGATGCCTTCGACGGAGTCGAAGGCGAGACCGGCATTGGCCACATAATGCATGGCCAGCACGATGCCGGTGACGATCTGCACGCCCAGGCAGAAAGTGAGAATGCCGCCGAAGGTGTACCAGATGTTCAGATTGCGCGGCGTCGGGAAGGTATTGACCGTGTCGTGCAGCAGACGGGGCAGCGGCAGGCGCTGATCAATCCACTTCTCGAGGCCGGATTGGGGATTATAGGTCGATGGACCGGACATTATCTTTTAGCTCCTCAACCGACCTTGATGCGGGTGTCTGACAGGAAAGCGTAAGGCGGCACCGCCAGATTCTGGGGCGCGGGACCTTTGCGGATGCGGCCCGAGGTGTCGTATTGCGAGCCATGGCAGTGGCAGAGCCAGCCGCCATAATCACCTTCGAAGCCGGTGGGCGTGCAGCCCAGATGGGTGCAGACGCCAATCAGGACCAGCCATTCGGCTTTGATCACGCGGTCTTCGTCGGCGGCCGAGGCGCTGTCGGGCTTGTTGGCGTTGCGCGCCAAGGGATCGGGCAATTCGCTGAGAGAAACGGTCTTGGCCGAGTTGATTTCGGCGGGCGTGCGATGGCGCACGAAAAGCGGATGGCCGCGCCATTTCACCACGATCTGCTGACCGGCGGCGACGGGCGAAAGATCGACTTCGACCGAGGACAGCGCCAGCGCGGCGGCCGAAGGGTTCATCTGATCGATGAAGGGCCAGGCGGCCGCGGCAACGCCGACTGCGGCCATCGCGCCCGATGCCACATACAGAAAATCACGGCGGGTGGTGCCGTCCATTGTTGTAGCTGTCACCGGATCACCTTCTTTAAGCTGTCTGAAACTGAGAACTGGTTGGTCAAGGAAAAGAGTCGAGACGGAAATGCAAGCCCCGGCTGAGGGAATAGCCCGAAACGTGCCCGTCCGCGCGGTAAAATAGAGAGTCGAATTTCGAGGGTCTTGCGGCACGATGCCGCAGAAAATGCCTTTTCCGCCCGTATCTTGGGCCTAATCAGGGGACGATTTTGCGCCTGGCGCTCTACCAGCCTGACATTCCACAAAATGCCGGATCGCTGATGCGGCTTTGCGCCTGTCTGGGGGTGGGGCTGGATATCATCGAACCTTGTGGATTCCTGCTCACCGACCGCAATTTCCGCCGGGCCGGGATGGACTATCGGGGCGAGGTGATCCGCCATGACGGTTGGGAGACATTCCGGCCGCGTTTACCGGGGCGCCTTCTGCTGCTGACCACGCGGGCCGCCTTGCCCTATACGGAGTTTGCTTTTGAGGCTTCGGACACGGTGATGGTAGGGCGGGAAAGTGCCGGGGTTCCTGATGCGGTCCATGACGCGGCGGATGTCAGGCTTCTGATTCCCATGCGGCCGGGGATGCGGTCCCTCAATGTCGCCCAGGCGGCGGCGATGGTGCTGGGAGAAGCGTTGCGGCAAACTCGGCTTTTTCCAGGGGAATCGCCTTGATGCATCTTACCTTGCTCGATCCTGGCGGCCTGGTCGCCCTCGCCCAGGTCCTGATGATCGATGTGGTGCTGGCGGGCGATAATGCCGTCGTGATCGGCCTGGCGGCGGCGCGGGTGCCGCCCGCGGTCAGGCGCAAGGTCATCCTGTTCGGCCTGGCGGCGGCGGTGCTGCTTCGGGTGGCGATGGCCTTTGTCGCGGTCCAGCTGATGCAGATCATCGGCCTGACCTTGGCGGGCGGCATCCTGTTGTTATGGGTGAGCTGGCGCTTCTGGCGCGACATTTCCGGCGGCCACGCCAAGGATCATGCCGAAATCGATCCCCATGCCTCGCTCCGCCAGGCCATCATCCAGATCACGCTGGCCGACGTCTCCATGTCGCTGGACAATGTGCTGGCGGTGGCCGGCGCGGCGCGCGACCATCTGGATGTTCTGGTGATCGGCCTTTTGATGTCGGTGGCCTTGATGGGCGCGGCCGCGAATCTGATCGCACGCCTGCTCGAGCGGTACCGCTGGATCAGCTATCTGGGGCTCGCCATCGTAATCTATGTCGCCGTCAGCATGGTCTGGTCCGGCAGCCACGATGTGATCGAGGCCTTGACGTAAAGGTGGGCCTCTGACGAAGCCAGAGGCCCGGAATCGACTTTGGCTGTTATCTCAACCCGTCCGCGACGGCCTGGAATTTGGTGTTGAGATTCGTGCCGATGGTGGTCAGCACGGTGATGACGACCACGGCGATCAAAGCCGCGATCAAGCCATATTCAATCGCCGTTGCGCCGGATTCGTCGGAAATAAATTTCTTCAAAATGCCTTTCATGACAGTCCCCATTGAAAGCCCCAATGGCGGCTGTCTTACCGGCCAACTCCTAAGGAAGTCGGCTGCGGCTTCGAATGTTTTTAATCGAGTTTGGGTTGAAGGCATTCAGCCCAACATTGGGATTTCCCAACTTTAGCGGACGCGCAGAAAAAGCGCTGTGCAATCATCGCTTTTCTTGAACCGTGAGAATTTATCGCCGTCAGCATCAGCGTGTTCAATTGCGCGCAATTCATGCGCGAGCGCGCTTAAGCCTTTCGCTTTCACGGCCGCCATCAATCCCGCTGCATCATAAGCCTCATAGTCCGTCACCAGCGCCAGGAAGCCATCGCTGGCGATCAGCAGTGACGATCCCGCTTCCAGCGAAAGTGCCCGGCGCGAGACATGGGACAGCGCGCGCGCATCCGGTGAAAACAGCCAATTCTTGCCGGAGTTGATGCGATTGCGCGCGGCCCGGAGCAACGGCTCGATCTCCGGCCGGTTGATGCCGGCCGCGGCGGAGATATTTTTCTCCTTGGCGATACGGCGCGCCCGCGCCGCTTCTTCTTTCCGCTTTCCCAAAGCTTCGCCGACGAGTGTCACCTTTCCGTTGCTCTGGATCAGTGCTGCACAATCTCCGAACCAGAGAAATTCAAACTGCCCTTGAGAGATCTCGGCGGCCAGCATCATCGAGGCACATGGTGTTTGCCACCTCTCGCGGATGGGCTCGCGGGCGAGGCCGATGAAGCTGCGCGCGGCATCTTCCAGCGCATGTTTCAACGCCTTCTGCGGCGCATCGCCATCTTTCAGGTGCGCCGTGAGGCGGCGAGCACCAAATTGTGCGATCCAGGCTGCGTCGCTAGGCCCTGGCAAAAGCGAAGGACCGAGCGGCGTGGCACCGTCCATTACCAGCGCGGCATGATCCAGCACGGCAAAAGAATCTTCGTTCGGCCGCGTATCGCTGCCCGGCAGCGACAATTGTTCGATCAGATCCAGACTCACGCGCCGGTCTCGATCAGGCTTTTCAGCTTTTCGCGCAATTGAGTCTCATCGGGAAGGAAGTCTTCGGCCAGCCACCACGCTTCCAGCGCTTCCAATAGCCGGCCGACCTCGGGGCCTTCCGGCACGCCGGCCGCCATGGCGTCGCGCCCGGTGATGGGAAATCTGGGCCGCTCCCAACCATCGGCGATGGAAAGCAGCATGCGCCACTGCATCTGCGAGGCGCCACGCGGCCCGGCGGCCCAGCTCAGCAATACCCGGTCGCGGAAACGTGGGCAGCCCATCCGATAAAGCATGCGGCGTACATCCGCCGCCGACAGATAGGCGGGAATTTTTTCCTTGGACCCGGCCAGGCCTTCCAGCCGCGCCCGTTCGGCGCCGGACAGTTTGAGCCGATCGCTCAGAGCAATCGCCACCACGCCATCGTCGGGCAGAAGCGCCGCCAGCCGGAGCAGCGGATCGGGCGCAAATTGATTTTCCGCCTCGATCAACACCAGATGCTCCAGCCTGGGCAGCTGCAGCGCATAAGGCAGCAGCTCGGGCAGCACACCCGACGCCGCCATCAGCCTGAGCGCGGGCACCGGATTCTGGCATTCCAGAAGGCGCAGCATTTCCTTGGCGATGCGTTCGCCGGAAAGTCGCGCCAACCCTTCCTTCGCGTCCGCTGCCGCGCGCAGCGCTTCAACATCGATATCGCCTTTGCCGTACCAGGCATGAAAGCGGAACAGCCGGAGAATGCGCAGATAATCTTCCTTTATCCGCATCGCCGCATCGCCGACAAAGCGGACACGGCCTGCGATCAGATCCTCGACACCGCCGTGATAATCGAAAATCTCGCCATCGCCGGACGCGTAGAGCGCGTTCATCGTGAAATCCCGCCGCATCGCATCTTCTTCCCAATCGTCGGTGAAGGTGACGATGGCATGCCGGCCGTCCGTCTCGATATCGCGGCGCAAGCTGGTGATTTCGAAGGGATGCCCATTCACGATGGCGGTGACCGTGCCATGCTCGATGCCTGTGGGCACCGCCTTGATGGCGGCAATCTCCAATCGCCGCAGGGTTTCTTCCGGCGGCATGGGCACGGCGATATCGATATCGTCCACCGGCCAGCCGGACAACGCATTGCGTACCGCGCCACCCACGAAGCGCCCTTCGCCGAGCGCCGCCATCAGCTTGCGTGTCTCAGGCGCCGTCATCCAGGATTGCCTTGCCGGATCAATCCGCATGGCGGCGCTCATTTTTTGTTTTGTCGCGCGATATGCCCCGAACCACCGACGTCAATCTGCACCATACAGATAGGGTCATATCGCACGACGGGGGCGCGGCCATGAGTTTGCGCGTTTCAGGCGACGTCATCCAGGACTGGCGGAGAGGATCGATTTTCATGGCGCGCCCATGGCCCCGGTCAGGCGTCCCGCAAAATCCACCAGGATCGCGGCGGTGGCGCCCCAAATGGTACGGCCTTGGGGCGTGAAGACATAGAAGCTGCGCTCGCGCCCGCCCCAGATGCGTGTTTCCCGGCGCCGGTTGGCGGGATCGAGAAAAAAAGACAGCGGCGCTTCGAAGGCTTCCGCCACTTCGTTGGGATCGGGCGCCAGCGTGAATCCTTCCGACAGAATGCCCACCACGGGTGAGATATCGAAGCCGGTGCCGGTGCGATAGCGCGGCAGATAACCCGCCACGCTGACAAAGCTGGCATCGATGCCGGTTTCTTCCCGCGTCTCGCGCAACGCGGTCTCCAGCGGCGAAAGATCGGAAGCTTCGCTGCGCCCGCCGGGAAAACTCACCTGACCACTGTGGCGCGCCAGATTGGTGGTCCGCTGGGTGAACAGGATGGTGGGTTTGTCACGCAGGATGATGGGCAGGAGCACCGCCGCTTCCACTGCCGCGGTCTGGGCAGGCGGGCGCAATTCCGGATGCAGATCGTAATCGTCATGGCCGATTTCGCTGGGCGGCATGTCCAGCAGCACGCGGCGCAAGGTGGCGAGCGGCTCGGCCTTGAGGCGAGTGAGAATCTCGTTCACGGGACCGCGCCCCGGAGATCATCTAAGACAAAGAAGGCGCCGCCGCTCCACACCCCCAATGCGCCTTCGCGTTCCACCGCACCCTCAACCAGCGCGTAATAGACCGGCCGCGCCAAGCGCGCCTCGAGTTTTCCCCGGACGTGCAGATAAGGAATAGGCGCGCCGGTCACGGCATCGGGAAAAAAGCGCAAAGGATGATCGGGGCCTGCCGCCACCTGGTCTCCTACATTGGTGGTGAAGATCAAAGTTTGATCCTGATCTTTACCTTCCGCCGCCATCAACACCGCCACAAAAGGCACATCGTCCACCGCGATCGACAGTTTTTCCGCGGGCGTCACCAGCATGAAACCATCGTCATCTTTGCGCAGTATGGTTGAGAAAAGCCGTACCAGGGCCGGCCGGCGGATGGGAGCGCCGGCGTGGCTCCAGGTCCCGTCCCGGGCGATTCGCATCAAGCTGTCGCCGCAATGGGCCGGATTCCAGCGCTCGACCGGCGGCAAAGGCCCCAATTTCTCAGTCGCTGCCTGAAGGGCGGCAAGCCCTTGGCCGAACGGGAATTCAGACGACATGGAGCGATTTACGCCGCTTCCGTATTATAAGTGAAGACCAAGCGGGGGCTTTTGACAGTTGCCACAGCCTGCTCAGGGTGCAGAATATCCGTCCCCCCAGCATATGGCGGCAAAACCCGTGAGAACCCGCATGATCGAGGATGCCGAGACCCTGAGCGAACATGATGCCCCGGCCCGGCTGGATGCGGCGGCGGAGACTTTCGCCCAGGCCCGCAAACGCCTCGGCCAAGTGATTTTCGGTCAGACCGATGTGATCGAGCAGTCTCTGGTGACGCTCTTGGCGGGCGGCCATGGCCTTTTGATCGGCGTGCCGGGCCTGGCCAAAACCAAGCTGGTAGAGACTTTGGCGGTGGTCTTGGGCTTGGACACCAGCCGCATCCAATTCACGCCCGATTTGATGCCCACCGACATCACCGGCTCGGAGGTAATGGAGGAGAGCGCGTCGGGCAGCCGCCATTTCCGCTTCATCCAAGGTCCCGTCTTCACCCAGCTTCTGATGGCGGACGAAATCAACCGCGCCTCGCCTCGCACCCAGTCGGCGTTGCTGCAGGCGATGCAGGAGAAACACGTCACGGTGGCCGGCGCGCGCTACGACTTGCCCCGCCTTTTCCATGTCCTGGCGACACAGAATCCGCTGGAGCAGGAAGGCACCTATGCCTTGCCCGAAGCCCAGCTCGACCGCTTCCTGCTGCAGATCGATGTGGGCTATCCGGATCTGGAATCCGAGCGCCGCATGCTGCTTGCCACCACCATGGGCGAGGAAGCGCGCCCCACCCGCGTCTGCGGCCCGGACGATCTGATCGCGGCTCAGGCTTTGGTCCGCCGCATGCCGGTGGGCGAGAAGGTGATGGAGTCCATCCTTCGCCTGGTGCGCGCCGCGCGCCCCGATTCCGACCATGATGAAACGCGCGGCTTGATCGCTTGGGGCCCCGGTCCTCGCGCCAGTCAGGCCTTCATGCTGGCGGCGCGCGCGCGAGCGCTGCTGGATGGGCGCCTGACACCGTCCACCGACGATATCGTGGCCCTGGCGGGCCCGGTCTTGCGTCACCGCATGGCGCTGAGCTTCGCCGCCCGTGCCGAGGGCGCCAGCACCCAGCAGGTGATCGACAAGCTTTGCCGCGCCTTGCTTTAGTTTTGTCGCGGTTCCGACGGAGTTGCCTAGCGGCAGCGTCGTGGCAACCGCTGCACACTTTTCCTGGAACCGCTTTTAAGGATTCGTGATTGACGGGATTTTCGCCGCTCCAGCATGAAGCGGACGCGTTGGGCGCGGGCCTTCCGCCGCTCATGGTGGCGGCCGACCGGCTCGCCGCTTCTGTCAGTTTGGGCGCGCATGGACGGCGCAAGGCCGGCATCGGCGAGAATTTCTGGCAATTCCGGCGCTATGGCTCGGCGGATTCGGTGGGCCGTATCGACTGGCGGCAATCGGCAAAATCGCAACATCTTTTTGTGCGCGAGCGGGAATGGGAAGCCGCCCAGACCGTGTGGTTCTGGCGCGATGCCGATCCCGGCATGCGCTTCGGCTCGGGCGGCGTGACCAAATTGGAGCGGGCCAATCTGCTCTTGCTGGCGCTGGCCTCGCTTCTGGTCCGCGGCGGCGAACGGGTGGGGCTGATGGGCGCCTCTTATCTTCCCGCCGCTTCGCGCTTTACGCTTTCGCGCATCGGCCACTCGCTGCTCGATCCCGCGTTGCAGGCAAAGGAACGGGCGCGCGCCGAAAAACAGGACGGGCCACCGCCGTCGCCGGTCGCGCGCGGATCGCGCATCGTCTGGTTGAGCGACTTCCTGGCGCCGGACATAGAAGAGCGAATGAAAGGCTTCGCGCGTTTGGGCGCGGTGGGCCATCTGGTCCGCATCATCGATCCGGCGGAAGAGGATTTTCCTTATAGCGGGCGCGCCCGTTTTGAGAGCCCGCGCGGCCACGACAGCGCCCTGTTCGGCCGCGTCGAAAGCGTGGGCCGGGAATATCGCGACCGCTTCGCCGCCCATGGCGAGAAGATCGCGCATACCGCGACAAGTCTGGGTTGGAGCATCACCGCGCATCGCACCGACCACCCGCCGCAGACGGCCCTGATCGCGCTGCATGCCGCCATCGGCCCCAGCTGAGACAGGAAGCGTAACGCCATGGGACTGCTCGCGGCCTTGAATTTCGGCGCTCCCTGGGTTCTGGCGGCGTTGATCACTCTTCCGGTTCTGTGGTGGCTGTTGCGCGTCACGCCACCGCAGCCGCGCCGCATCTCTTTTCCGCCCATGCGCCTGCTGTTGGGCCTCAAGGATGAGGAGCAGACGCCGGCGCATACGCCCTGGTGGCTGCTGCTGCTGCGTTTGATCGCGGCAGCGCTTCTGATTTTAGCCTTGGCCGATCCGATGATGGGACGGGCGGTGAAGCTGCTCAATCAAGGCCCGCTGGTCCTGGTGGTGGACAATGGCTGGGCTGCCGCCAAAAACTGGGATCAGCGGCAGACCCTGATGGCCGACCTTCTGCATGCGGCGGGCGACCGCCCCGTGGCCATCGTTCCCACCGCGACGCCGGGGCCGGTCACCTTGCTGGACGCCGGCGCGGCGGAAAAAAGCGCGCGGGAATTGCGGCCGATGTCCTGGCCGGGCGATCGGGCGCTGGCGGCACAGGAGATCGCCCGCGCCCATCTCACCCAGCAGCCGCAATTTTTCTGGCTGAGCGATGGCTTGGAAGATGGACAAAGCGAAGTCCTGCGGCGGGCGCTGGCGGCGCAAGGCAATGTGCGGATCTTCGGACCGGAGCGCGCCGCGCTGGGCCTGCTCCCGCCTCGCCATGACGGCACCGGTTTCACCCTCGCCGCCATTCGCGCATCTGCTAGTGGACCGCTCAGAGTCCAGGTCGCCGCCATCGGCCCGAAGGGCGAGACCTTGAGCGACACGCCGCTGGATTTTCATGCCGGCGAAACGCGGGGCCAAACCCATCTCACCCTGCCCCTGGAAGTGCGCAATCAGACGGCGCGGCTGGAAATCCAGGGCGAAGAGAACGCCGGTGCGGTGCAGTTGCTGGATAGCGGCGGATCGGAACGGCGCGTGGGTCTGGTTTCCGCGGCCGCGACCGAGAACGAACAACCGCTGCTGTCCGACGTCTATTATCTGGAACGGGCCCTGACGCCTTTTGCCGAAGTGGAAAAAGGCACTATCGGTGAATTGATCGGCCATCATGTCTCGGTGCTGTTCCTGGCCGACATCGGCAAGATCAGCGGCACCGATGCCGATGCGGTGCAGAAATTCCTCAAAGGTGGCGGCGTGTTGATCCGCTTCGCGGGCCCGCGCATGTCGAACGATACCGATACGCTGGTGCCGGTAAGTTTAAGAACGGGCGGACGTTATCTCGGCAGCGCGATGGCTTGGAACCAGCCGCAGCATCTGTCGAGCTTCCCCCTTACTTCGCCTTTCAATGGCCTGGGCATTCCGGCCGAAGTGAGCATTTCGCGTCAGATCCTGGCCGAGCCCAGCGCCGACCTGTCCGACCGGGTGTGGGCGCGGCTGACGGATGGCACGCCGCTGGTGACGGCGAAGCAGATGAACGGCGGCTGGATCGTGCTGTTCCACATCACTGCCAGCCCCGCCTGGTCGACCTTGCCCCTGTCGGGCCTTTATGTGGATATGCTGAAGCGGCTTCTGGCGTTGTCGGCGGGGACGCCGGCGGCGTCTTTGGCCAAGCTCTCCAGCCTGGCGCCGCTCAGCATGTTGGATGGCTTTGGCCACTTGGCGCCGCCCACGCCGGACATCACCCCGATCCCGGCGCGCGATTTTGAACGCACAATCGTTTCCAGCAAACATCCGCCGGGCCTTTATGGCGCCCATGGTGTGGCCAGCGCGCTGAACGAAATGACGGCGCAATCGACACTCACGCCTCTGTCGCTTTCCGGCATGCAAAGCTATGGCGATGCGCGCACCATCGCATTGCAGCCCTATCTGCTGGCGCTGGCGGCGGCGCTTTTATGCCTCGACGCCCTGATTTCGCTTTGGCTGCGGGGTTATTTCCCGCGGCGGATGCTGGGCGCCGCCACGGCCGCGCTTCTTGTCGCGATGCTTCTGCCAGTGCCCCAGGCCCGTGCCGACGCCAATATCGAAATGCGGGCGGCGCTGGACACGCGCCTTGCCTATGTCATCACCGGGCTTTCCGATCTGGATCAAACCAGCAAGGCGGGCCTGACCGGCTTGGATCTGGCGCTGAAAGCGCGCACCTCCTACGAGCCGCAGGATCCCATCGGCGTCGATATCCTGCATGACGATCTGTCTTTCTATCCCTTGCTTTATTGGCCGATGGATCCGCGCGAGAAGAACCTGTCGCCGCAGGAAGTCACCAAGCTCAATGATTATATGCGGCTTGGCGGCACCATCCTGTTCGACACGCGCGATCTGACGTTGGGCGCGGTGAGAGGCGAAGCCTCGCCCGGCAATCAGACTTTGCGGCGGATCACCCAGGGTCTCGACCTGCCGCCGCTGGAGCCGGTGCCGCCCGATCACGTCCTCACCAAGGCATTTTATATTTTGAAGGACTTTCCCGGCCGCTGGACCGGCGGCCAGGTGTGGGTGGAGAAATTGCCGCCCGCCGAAAAGGGCAAGGAGCGTCAGCCGGCGCGCGGCGGCGACGGCGTGTCGCCGGTGATCATCGGGGGCAATGACTGGGCCGCGGCCTGGGCGGTGGATGCCACCGGCCGGCCGATGAACGAGCCCGTGCCGGGCGGCGAGATCCAGCGCGAGATGGCGCTGCGCTTCGGCATCAATCTGGTGATGTATGCGCTGACCGGAAACTACAAGACCGATCAGGTGCACGCACCCGCGCTGCTGGAGCGCCTTGGAAAATGACCAGGCTGGCTTTCGACCCCCATATTCCCCTGGCGCTGCTGGTGGCGCTGATCGCCGCGGCGCTGGCGATCACGATCTTCAGCGTCTGGCGCGGCGCCCGCGGTGCCTTGATGCGGGGCCTGGCTTTCGCGATTCTGTTGTTCGCCTTGGCCGGTCCTATCCTGGTCAAGGAGACTCACGCCCCCCTGCCGGATGTGGTGGCGCTGGTGGTGGACCGTTCGCAAAGCATGGGCGTGGGCGATCGCAGCGCACAGGCCAATGCGGCGCTGACCGCGCTTCGCCGCGAACTCAAGGCTCAGCCCAATCTCGCGGTGCGCGAGACCAGCGTCACAACCACCACCACGGGTGAGAATAACGGCACCCAGGCCTTTCAGGCCTTGAACAATGCCCTGGCGGATGTGCCGCCCAGCCGGGTGGCGGGCGCCATCATGATCACCGACGGCGAAGTGCATGACGCACCGCAGGCGCTTTCTTTCAAAGCGCCGTTGCAGGTCCTGATCGCGGGCAATCATGGCGAGCGCGACCGCAAGCTGACCGTCATCAATGCCGAGCGCTTCGCCATTGTCGGTCAGACGGCGCAGATGGTGCTGCGCGTGGACGATTTTGGCGGCGCGCCGGATGGCAGCGCGGAAGTCACTTTGTCGGTGGATGGAAAACCCCTGGGCAGACGGGTGGTCGCGGTGGGGCAAGAGACCCGCCTCAAGGTACCGGTTACCCATGAAGGCGAAAATATCGTGGAAGTCGCTGCCGCTCCCGGTCCATCGGAGCTGACTTTGCAGAACAACCGCGCTGTCGTGACCATTTCCGGTGTGCGCGACCGGCTGCGCGTGCTGCTGATCTCGGGCGAGCCGCATGCCGGCGAACGCGTCTGGCGCAATCTGCTGAAAGCCGATCCATCGGTCGATCTGGTGCACTTCACCATTCTGCGGCCACCGGACAAGCAGGATTCCACGCCCATCGAAGAGCTATCCCTGATCACTTTTCCCACTCGGGAATTGTTTCTCGAGAAGCTGCATTCTTTCGATCTGGTGATCTTCGATCGCTATGGCGAGGCCGGCATCCTGCCCATGGCCTATTTCGAGAATATCGCCAATTACGTGGACAATGGCGGCGCGCTGCTGGTGTCGTCGGGCACGGAATTTTCCAAAGACCAGAGTCTCTATCGCACGCCGCTGGCAAGCGTGCTGCCCGCGCAGCCGTCCGGCGAGATCGCCACCCAAGGCTTCAAACCGCTGGTGACACCGACGGGCCTTGCCCATCCTGTGACCCGCGATCTTCCCGGCAGCAATACGGAAAATGATCCGCAGCCCAGCTGGGGCCGCTGGTTCCGGGTGATCGGCGCCAGCAGCATTGGCGGCCAGACCGTGATGAGCGGCCCGAACAACAAGCCGCTCCTGGTATTGGATCAGGTCAAGAAAGGCCGGGTCGCGGAGCTGATGTCCGATCAAATCTGGCTTTGGGCGCGTGGCTTCGAAGGCGGCGGACCCCAGGCAGAGTTGCTGCGCCGCCTCGCCCATTGGCTGATGAAAGAGCCGGAGCTTGAGGCCGAAAGCCTGCACGCCGCTGTGGTGGATGGCGAGATGGTGGTGACGCGGCGGACCATGGCGCAAAGCGCGCAGCCGGTAGACATGACCCTACCAGGCGGGGGCCATTCCAGCATCACCATGAATCGGATCGAGCCCGGCACATGGCGCGGCACCAAAAAAGTGACGGAGTTGGGTCTCTATCGCTTGACGGATGGCACACTCTCAGCGGTGACTGCTGCTGGCCCGCTCAATCCCAAAGAAGTCGCGGACATGCGGGCCACCGCCGACATTCTGGAGCCTTTGGCGAAAGAGAGCGGCGGCTCGGTGCATTGGTTGAGCGATGGCGGTGTGGGTGTGCGGCGCGTGGCCCCCGCGCAAACCGCTTCAGGCTCCAACTGGATCGGGCTTCGCAGGAACGGCGCTTATCGTGTTACCGCCCTGGAACAGGAACCGCTGTTGCCCGCCTGGGCAGCGTTGCTGCTGGTGGTGGGATCGCTCTATCTGGCTTGGCGCATCGAAGGTCGCTAGGAGCGTCGGCCAGGAAAAGTGCGGCGGCGCGAAGACACAATGACGTCCGCGGTTTTCCGAGTGGCGCCGGAGGCGCCCATAAATAATTGGGCGCGTCCGCGCCCGGGCCGCGCGACCAAAGAAAAATCAGCCCAGCGGCGCGCCATCGGCGCAACGCGCATCATCGATGCATGCCCGGCGAATGGCGCCAGACAAAGAATCCAGTGCGCCTTCGGCCAGCGCCAGACCAAGCAGGCGATTCTGGTCCACCGGTCCGGGAAACCGCAACCGTCCGGGTTTGAGCTTAACAAAACCGACACGCGAATAATAAGGCTCGTCTCCCACCAGCAGAATGGCGGACCAGTCCGCCTTACGCGCCGCCACGATCCCTGCCTGCATCAGAGAAATGCCGATACCGCGTCCCCGTTGGGCGCGTTCCACCGCCAGGGGACCCAGCAGCAACGCGTCGCTTTCACCCGCCTTGATGGGCCAGAACCTGACCGAGCCGCGCAGGATTCCATCTTCCTCCGCCACCAGGCTCAAACCTGAGACCGCGGCTACGCCTTCGCGCAACCGATAGGCGGATTTGGCGTAGCGGCCGGGCCCAAAACCCGCTTCCGTCAGAAACGCAATGCGCTCCGCATCGCCTTCGGTTTCGCGCCGGATGGTCCAGGATTGTTGCTCTGACTGCGCCATGGCGTTCGACTACGCGTCACGTCCCTCAAAGGCAAGACTTACCAGCGCCCATCGGGCGTTGCGTGACCTGCAAGCTCCTTGAGACGGCGCGCCGCCGCGGCGGCGGTATCGGGTGGCGGCGCGGACGGTTTGACCCAGCACATGGCTTTCACCTCCCAATTGGGACGAAAATCGATCGCTCCGCCTTCGATCACATAAAAAGCGGTGAGGTGCGTGAGCCACCACACTTTGCGGCTATAGAGCCCAAAGAGCCGAACCTCGCCGCCGGTCAGCCCCACTTCTTCATGCAATTCGCGGCGGATGGCCTTTTCCGGCGGCTCGCCATGATCGAGGCCGCCCCCTGGAAACCGCCAGCCCGCCATATAGGTCTGCCGGATCAGGAGTACCCGGCCCTCGGCGTCCAGAACGGCGCCCGTCACCCCGAAAACAGCGGGGCTGGCCAAAGCCTTGGCTGTCAGAAACAGGCCGGTCGAGAAGCGGGGCATGCGGCAAAACTCAAATTCACTGATTTCGTGTCATTTCGTAAAGGAATTGCTAACCGTCCTTTTATAGCTTCGGTTCGCATTTTCGGCGCGTCGCGTCCCTTGCCGGCTTTGCGCCCAGACCGGGGCAAGTCATTGGACGCGGGCCGGGTTTGGCGCTTGAGTTGGGACAAGTGACGCATATGTCTGGGTCGGCCTTCGAGGCGCTCAAAGTGCTGGTAGTCGAGGACAATCAGCATATGCGAGTCCTGCTCCGTTCTCTCCTCAATTCTTTGGGCATCCGCGAGATCGCGGAAGCCGGCAGCGGCCAGGCCGCGTTGGAGCTGCTGCGCGAGAAGAAATGCGATCTGGTGATGACGGACCTGGCCATGAACCCCATGGACGGACTGCAATTGACGCGGGATCTGCGGCAATCGGAACGCAGCGCCAATCCCTTCATCCCCATCATCATGATCACCGGCCACACCGAAAAGCACCGCGTCGAAGCGGCGCGCGATGCCGGCATCACCGAATTTCTAGCCAAACCGATTACGCCCCACAGTCTTTTCGCGCGCATTGCCGAGATCGTGGAGCGTCCCAGGGCCTTTGTGCGCAGCGAAAGCTATTTCGGCCCCGACCGGCGGCGCAAGGCGCTGGAGCATTATGCCGGCCCCTGGCGGCGGCATGACGATTTTCAGGACCTGGCGATTCGATGAAAAAGAAAGCCCAGATCATCCCGCCCGACCGCTATCCGCAAATGGTCAGCAAAAGCGATGCCGTCAAAATGGCGCGCGCCCTCAAGGCCGGCGAGACTTTGGCGCAAGGCGCGCACGCGATCCAGCAAGCCAGCGGCCATCTGCGCGAAGGCGTGCGCAATTATGTGCGCGAATTGGAAGAGGCGATTGGCGATCACGAAATTACCTTCGACAAAGCCCATGAGATCAGGGGTTTTGCCGAAACCGTGGGGCTGAAGGCCACCGGCCGCATCGCCGACGGTCTGTGCCGCTATTTCGAGGAGATGGCCAAGCTCCACGCCGCGCCCGATACCGCCGTGGTGGCGCTTCATATCTCGGCCATCGTGCGTGCCGCCCAGGCCGAAGACGAAGCCAGCCGCATGAGCGACGTGGTGGCCCAGGAGCTGGCGGCCCTGGTCAATCACAAGCTTTCCGAGACCCAGAAGGATAGTTGAGCGCCTTTTTGAGAAAGCGTTAACGTTTGAAGTCGGCCATTCCCCGGCCCCTTCACCCCTCCTTAAGCCCTGCCGTTAATACTAAAGCCAGGCCGCATTTCTCGACGGAGAGGTGTGGCCGTGAGTTTGATTGCGGGTGGGCCTTCTTTTCATGCTTCAGCTAGGCGGCATCGTCGTTCTGTTCGCGTGTGTGTTTGGCGGCTATCTGATGACCGGCGGCTCGTTGTCCGTGGTGATCGAAGCCGCGCCCCACGAAATGCTGACCATCTTCGGCGCCGCCATCGCCGCCATGCTGATCGCGGGCTCGATGTTCAATCTCAAAAAGATCGGCGGCAGCCTGGGACAGATCATTTCCGGGCCCCGCTGGAAGCCGGGCGATTATCGCGATCTGCTGTGCCTGCTTTTCCTGCTCACCAAGACCATGAAGTCCAAGGGACTGATCGCGCTGGAAGCGCATATCGAAAAGCCGGAAGAATCGTCGATCTTCAAACGCTATCCCAAGATCATGAAGGACCATTTCGCGCTGGATTTCATTTGCGACACGCTGCGCATGATGACCATGAGCCTGGAAGACCCGCACCAGGTGGAAACCAACATGGAAAAGCAGCTGGAGAAGCATCACCATGAAGCGCTGATCGGCGCCAGCGCGCTGCAATCCATGGCGGACGGCCTGCCGGCGCTCGGCATCGTCGCCGCCGTGTTGGGCGTCATTAAAACCATGGGCGCCATCACCGAACCGCCCGCAGTCTTGGGCGGCATGATCGGCTCGGCCCTGGTCGGTACGTTCCTAGGCGTGTTCCTGGCCTATGGCATCGTCGGCCCCTTGGGCGCGCGCCTGAAGGCCATCGCGGATGAGGATTCGCTTTTCTATCACGTGATCCGCGACATCCTGGTGGCGCATCTGCACGGCAATGCGGCGCAAGTGTCGGTGGAAATCGGACGCGGCAGCGTGCCCGGTGAATATCAACCCAGCTTCCAGGAGCTGGAAACGGCGCTCAATTCGATCCCGCCCGACGGCGGTTGATCTGACGCACCCGGCTGCGAACCAGGTCGCGGCTCTCCGCCACCGAAACGAAGAACACCGCCAGCGCGCCCGACAGGATGCCCAGCGGCATGGCGTAGGTCACGTCCAGATCGGTGCCGAACACGACAATCCCGCAGACCACCACGCCCGTCAGCTGGGCCATGCTTTTCGGCAGCATGCGTTGCTCCATCGAAGTTCCCGGTCAGGCTAAGACAGGGAACTGCACGGGCAAGAACAAAATTAATGAAGAGTTAATTTCTCCGGCCCCCATCTGTCTTCCTCAGGCAATCCATCGGAAAACATCTTCCCCGTCAGGCCTTCGGCCGCGGGGGAAGAAGCCATGGCCAAGGCGCACTGGCTTTAGTGGTGATCGCCCTGCCGCCGGCCGGAATTGGCCGGGAAGCCACCCTTTTCAAGCCGGCCCCGGATTTCGGCGGCATGTTCGGCGTCGCGCGCCTCGATCACCATGCCCAGAGTGGCGGATTTGGCCGACAGGCCGCTCATCATGCGGTTGTGGGAGACTTCCAGGATATTGCCGCCCGCCTCGCCCACCAGCGCGGCCACCTGCGACAGCGCGCCAGGCTGGTCGGCAATCGCGACATCCAGGCTGAGGATGCGGCCTTCCCGGGTCAGTTCGCGCAGAATCACGTTCGACAACATGCGCATGTCGATATTGCCGCCGGACAGCACGATGCCGACCTTTCGGCCTTTGAACAGACCCGGATTCTTGAGCACGGCGGCGAAGCCGGCAGCGGCGGCGCCTTCGATCACGGTCTTTTCGATCTCCAGCATCATCACCAGCGCCGCTTCCATCTCGGCCTCGTTGACCAGGAGAATGTCGGACACCAGTGCCTTGCAGATTTCGGTGGTGAGCGCGCCAGGGTATTTGACCGCGATACCTTCGGCGATGGTTTGCGCCGGCGGCGTCTCGGTCAAAATTTCGCCCCGCATCGCCTGGCGCATCGCCGCATAAAGATCGGCTTGGGCGCCATACACCAGCAAGTCGGGTTTCAACCCCTTGGCCGCCACGGCCATGCCCGAGATCAGGCCGCCGCCGCCCACCGGCACCACCAATGTGTCCAGCTCGGGCACGTCCGCCAGCATTTCCAGCGCCGCCGTGCCCTGGCCCGCGATCACTTTGGCGTCGTCATAGGGATGAATGAAAGTGAGGCCGTCGCGCTCGGCGATGGCGCGCGCCGCCACATTGGCTTCCTTCAGGCCCGCGCCTTCCTGCACCACGGTCGCGCCGAAATCGCGGGTATGTTTCACTTTGTTGAAGGGCGCGCTCATGGGCATCACGATGGTGGCGGGAATGCCCAGCCGGCCCGCATGATAAGCCACACCCTGCGCGTGATTGCCGGCGCTCATGGCGGCAACGCCGCGCTTGCGCTCTTGCGGTGACAGCGTCTCCAGCCGGTTCAGCGCGCCTCGTTCCTTGAAGGAGGCGGTGAATTGGCGGTTCTCGAATTTCAGATAGATGTCGCAGCCCGCAATGTCCGACAAGGTGCGCGAATGGCGCATCGGCGTGTTTACAACCTGGCCCTCGATCACACGTGCCGCCGCACGAACATCTTCCAGCGTGACAGGAAGCGGCTTGGTCATAGCGTTACGGCGCCCCAAGAATGCCCACGGCGGACCATACGCCAGAGCTTATGGTTATTTCGAGTCGGACGGCACCGCATCGGCCATCAGCGGGTCCTGCAGTGACAGATGGTCTTCCACCTTGGTGCGGAAGGCACCTGTCCCCGCCAGGGAGATTCCCGCCAGAATAAGCGGCGGCAAGGCAACCCAGCAGACCACCGTCCAGCCATAAACTTCCAGCAACCCACCGGAAATGAAGGAGCCCAGTGCGACGAAGCCGAACACCACGAAATCGTTGAAGGCCTGAACCCGGACGCGTTCTTCCGGCCGGTAGCATTCCAACACCAAGGCGGAGGCGCCCAGGAAGGCGAAATTCCAGCCGAGCCCCAAGAAGATCAAGGTGGCCCAGAAATGCCCCACGGTGATGCCCGCGATGCCGGTGGCCAGCGCGCAAGCCGTGAGCAGCAGACCCACGGTAACCATGCGCGGGGCCCCGAAGCGGGCAATCAGCGAGCCGGTGAAAAGGCTGGGGGCATACATGGCGATCACATGCCATTGCAGGCCGAGATTGGACGATTCCATCGACAGGCCGCAGATCTTCATCGCCAAGGGCGCCGCCGTCATGATGAAGTTCATCAGCAGATAGCTGATGACGCCGCAGATGATGGCGGCGATGAATTTGCGTTGGCGCACAATCTCCGTCAGCGGACGCCCCCCTCGCGCTTCATCAGCCAGGCGCGGCAGGGAAATGCCGGAAAGAATTGCGCCACAGACGACCGCCATCCCCGCCTGCGCCAGATAGGAGGCGAGAAAGAGATAAGGCGGCAACAGCTTCATCGTATAAGTGACCACTTGCGGTCCCAGCACGCCGGCAAAGACGCCCCCGATCATCACGATGGAAAGCGCGCGTGCCCGCTCTTCCTTGGGCGCGCAATCGGCGGCGGCGAAGCGGAAGGACAGAACGGCGGCGGCATAGGCGCCGCCCAAGAACATCGCGGCCACGAACAGGGGGAAGGAGCCGAGATAAACCGCCAGGGCTGAAATCAAACCCGCCAGCGAGCCGGCGCCGGTGCCGGTACGGAAGGCCGCCTGACGACCCCAGTTCCGCGCGATCGCGCCCATCGGCAAGGTGCAGGACGCCATGCCCACCACGAAGACGGAGATCGGCAACGTCGCCAGTGCCTTGGACGGCGCCAGCATGTCGCCCACGATGGCGGCGGTGGCATAGACGATGACGGAATTGGCGCTGCCGAAGGCCTGCGCCACGGCGAAGCGGATGACATTGGCGCGGTTCCGGCGCTTATCGGCCAAAGCATCCTGCATGATGGTCAAATCTCTCTTTTGCGCTGGCTTTTTGGTGGGCCGGTTCTACGCGAAAAAGAGTGGAAAAGCCGCAAGAAAATCCGGAAATCGCCAAAACCCTGGGATGCGCGCACGGCATGGCGCAGCTATGTCCACGGTCCTTGCAAGGGTTTCTATGCAACACCACTTGAACAACCGTCCGCAGGCGGCTGAAATCCCGGCTCCTGCAGAAGGAGCCTCAACCATGCAGCAATATGGACGGACCGCGGAAGCTCTTGCCAAGCTGACGGACGAACAGCGTTGGGTGACGCAAAGCAGCGGAACGGAAAGGCCCTTCGCCAACGAATATTGGGATTCGCATGAGCGAGGCCTCTATGTGGATATCGTGTCGGGAGAGCCGCTGTTTCTCTCATCGGACAAGTTCGACAGCGGCTGCGGCTGGCCAAGCTTTTCCAGACCCGTGAAAGGCTCCTCTATTGTGGAAAAAACCGACGGGAGCCACGGCATGACACGCACCGAAGTGCGTTCGGCCGGCGCCGACAGCCATCTCGGCCATGTGTTTGACGATGGGCCCGATGAATTGGGCGGCCTGCGCTATTGCATCAATTCCGCCTCGCTGCGCTTCATCCCCCTCGCGGAGCTTGAAAAGCAGGGCTATGGCGAGTTTGCCGAACAGATAAAAGCCGCAACGCCGAGAAAATAGATTCATCAGAAATCGCTAGAAAGGACTCAACATGGCACAAGAACGCGCAATACTCGCTGGAGGGTGCTTCTGGGGTGTGCAGGACTTGATCCGCAAATATCCCGGCGTGATCAGCACCCGCGTCGGCTATAGCGGCGGAGATGTCCCCAATGCCACCTATCGCAATCATGGCGATCACGCCGAAGCGCTGGAGATCATCTTCGACCCCGCGCGCATCTCTTTTCGCAAGCTGCTGGAGTTTTTCTTTCAGATTCACGACCCCACGACCTTGAACAGGCAAGGCAACGATCTGGGCCGCAGTTATCGCTCCGCCATTTTCTATACCAATGAGGAGCAAAAGAAGGTCGCGCTCGACACCATCGCCGATGTCGAGGCTTCAGGCCTGTGGCCCGGCGAGGTGGTCACCGAAGTGAAACCGGCTGGCGATTTCTGGGAAGCCGAGCCGGAGCACCAGGATTATCTGGAGCGCATTCCGAATGGCTACACCTGCCATTTCATCCGCAAGGATTGGGTGTTGCCGCACCGGGCCAGCCAGCCGGCTTAGACGCGTTTCACGCCCGGGGAATGTGCCGCCTGATGCAGGCCAAGCACGTCGCCGTTCCGATCAACGCCACTGTCAGTGCCGCGAAATAGCGGGAGCCGCCGGCGTCAACCAATGCGGCTCCGCCGTAGGAACCCACGATGGCGCCGATGCGGCCGATCGCCAAGGCCGTGCCGGAGCCGGTGGTCCTCACATCCGCCTTATAGATATGGGCCGACAGGGAATAGAGCGTGGTCTGGGCGCCGTTGGTGAAGAGGCCATGCAAAGCCATCCATAGGGTCAGATCCTGAACACTCGGATGGCCCCGGGACAACAGCGCGAGCACCGCGGCGCAGATCGCCGCCAACAATGTCATCAAGACCATCGAAGTGCGCGAACCGAACCGGCCGATGAGCCAGGCGCAGGCGATAGCACCGATGACCGCGCCGAAATTATAAGCGGCCACGGTGCGGCTCGCGCTGGCGAAGTCCAGGCCCATGCTGGTCATCAGCGCCGGCGCCCAATTGAAGACGCTGTAGACGGCGAACAGATTGAAGAAAAAAGCGCCGCACAGAATAAGCGTGTCGTGCAGATAGAAGGGGGAGAATATCGCCAGCAGTGCGGGCTTCTTGGAATCGCTGACCTCGGTGACATCGACAAACGTCGTGCCGGCGGGGACCTGATGCCCGAAGCGGCTCAGGATTTTGGCCAGGTCCGCGAAACGTTCAGGCCTGCGCGCCATGAAGCGCGGCGATTCCGGCAGTGCCCATAGCAGGATGGCAGCCATCACCAATGGCGCGACGCCACCGAGAATGAACAAAGCGCGCCACCCGAAAGCCGGCAGCACGACAGCTGCGATGAGCCCGCCAATCATGCCCCCCAACGGAACGCACACGATGGTGAGCGCGACCGCCATGGGGCGATTCTTTTGCGGCGAGAATTCCGCGGCCAGTGCCGCTGCATTGGGAAACACCCCGCCGATGCCGATACCGGCGAGAAGCCTTAAGATCAGCAGGGGCGAAATATCGTGCACCCAGGCAACGACGCCCGTGGTCAATGCGAAGAGGACAACGCTACCGATCAGCGCGGCCTTGCGGCCGATGCGGTCGCCAACCAGGCCGCCAAGCCCTGCCCCAAGCCCCACCCCGACCAAGCCGATCGCCAGCACCGGTGAAAACAGGCTCCGCGCCGCATGCCATTCCGCGATCATGGCCGGAAGCGCGAAGCCGAGAACCTGATTGTCGTATCCGTCCAGCATGACCGCGAGTGCCGCCAGGAGCACATAGATCTTGGCCCAGAACGGCCAAGGTCCCTGATCGATCAGCGACCCAACATCGACGACAGGCCGTGCATCCGAAGATTGTGCCTTTCCTTCCATCAGGACACGCCTTCCGGCTTCGGCGGATGAATGAACCGCCAGGGGCTGACCTCGGGAGCGCCCTCCATGCGAATCTCAATCACCTGCGGCCCGCCTTCCTGCAACGCGCGCTCCAGTTCGCGGCGGAAATTCGCCGGCGTGTTCACGCTGGCGCCGCGCAGACCGAAGGACTCGGTGAATCTGACGAAATCCGGATTGCGCAACTCGGCAACGATAGTGCGTCCACCGAATTGTTCCAGCTGGTCGCGGCGCACATTGCCGAAAGCGTTGTTGTTGAAAACCAGGGTGACGACATCAAGGCCATATTGCGCGGCAGTCGCAAGCTCGGGCGCCGCGAACATGAAGCCGCCATCACCGGTGATCGCGATTACTGCTTTACCCGGATGCGCCGCCTTGATCCCAAGCGCAGTGGGAAAGCCCGAACCCAGCGTCCCCATATAGCCGGAGGTGACATATGTGCGTGGCTCATAGACGGGAAATCCGTACCAGGAAGCAAAGCCGACTTGCGAAAGCTCATCTGTGACGAATCCATCGCGCGGCAGGACCTGGCGCAAGACGTCCAGATACGACATTTGCGGCTGAACCGTGCGGATCTGGGTTTCCGCGAGGTGGGCGGCGTCCTTGATGGTTTGGCGGCGCCCCGTTTCGCGTCGATATCCGCTCCGGCGGACGGCCTCGACAAGCAGCTGCGTTGCCTGGCGCGCATCGCCGACAACCGCGACATCGGGCGCAAGTCGCTCCATCTCGCGCGGATCAATGTCGATTCGGATTGTTTTCAAACCGGGCGGCTGCCATGGCCAGCGCCATGACGGCGCTTCGAGCCGGGTGCCGATGCCGATCATCAAGTCGGTCTGGGGCCACAAATTGTAGGCTGCCGCGATGGTCAGGCCCAATTCGTGATCGTTGCTGACGATGCCCCTGCCGCTGCGAAAGCCCACCACCGGCGCGTCTATTTCCTCGGCGAGTGCCAGGATCGACTCCGCCGCGCCAAAAGCGCCGGCGCCCACAAAAATCATCGGGTGCCGGCTTGCGCCGATCAGCTTGGCTGCGGCGTGAATCTGATCGGGATCGACGGACGGCGGCACCAAGAGAGGCAACGGCGCGCCATCGTTCACTCTGCCTCTTTGGGTGAAGATATCCCACGGCATCTCCAGCGCGGCCGGACCCTGACGTCCGGACAGCATTTGCTGGAACGCGCGTGCCACCCCCGATCGCGCCTCGGCGGGAGAATTCACCCGATCCGCCCATTTCACGAAGCCCCGCATGGTTGCCAATTGATCGGGCATTTCGTGCAGATGCCCGCGGCCTTTTCCCAGGAAGGCATTCGGCACCTGACCGGTGAGCATCAGAAGCGGTTCGTTGCAGCCGAATGCGGTCAACAGGCCGGCGCCGGCATTCAGCATCCCCGGTCCCGGAACGACCGAGAACACCGACGGACGTCCGGTCGACCGGGTGTAGCCGAACGCCATATAGGCGCAAGCTTGCTCATGCCGGGCGCCGATGACTTTGATATCTGGTTGTGCCTGATGAAGCGCGTCGAACAGGCCGTAGGTCTGAGCCCCGGGGAGCCCGAAAACCGTATCGATGTGATGATCCCTCAGGCCTGCCACCAGCGCTTCGCCGCCGGTCATCTCCGTCACAGGCCCCCCTTTCAAATTCGCGCTTCGATTCAGCGAATGATAACGCCCCGCGATAGCCTCAAGGGCATCGCAGTTTGGGAACATACTGAGCTTCGGATTTTGCTGGTAGCACCGGACGGATTTGAACCGCCGACCAAGGGATTATGATTCCCCTGCTCTACCGCTGAGCTACGGTGCCGAGCCAGATGACGGTCCTAAAGACCGTGGGGCGGGGATGTAGGAGGCCCCACCCTTACCTGTCAAGATTGGCCGGAAATCGAGGCAAACCCGGAATTTTTCACCCCGCGGGCGGAGCCTTAACGGGGGAGACGTCCGCTAGCCTGCTCGCACGCGTGGCGGACAGAGGGAGGCCATCAGAAGCAGTTCGGACGGCATCGGCCGCCCTGATCCAGCCGCCGCCCAACACCCGGCTATCCTGGTAGAAGACGCAAGCCTGCCCGGGGGCGATGGCGTCCTCGGCGGCTCCAAGTTCCACCCGCGCCCCGCCATCGGAAAGTCTTTCCACTGTCGCCGCCACAGGCGGGCGCATGGAGCGTACCTTCACGGCGCAATCGACCGGGCCCGCGACATCCGCCAGCCAATTGACGTTCTGCAGATGGATGGTCCGCGACGCCAGCGCCGGACGCGGCCCCACCACCACCTGGGCCCGCGCCGCATCCAGCTTCAAGACAAAGAGCGGCTCGTCATTGCCGGAAAGGCCCAACCCCTTACGCTGACCGACCGTGAAGTGAATGATGCCGTCATGGCGGCCCAGCACGGCGCCGGCCTGGTCCACGATCTCGCCGGGACGGGCCGCATCGGGACGCAGCTTCTGGACGATGCCGGTGTAACGGCCTTCAGGCACAAAACAGATATCCTGGCTGTCGGGCTTGTCGGCCGTGACGAGATTGAGTTCGGCCGCCAGTGACCGCACCGCGCTCTTCTCCATGTCGCCTAGTGGAAAGCGCAGATAATCGAGCTGTGCCTTGGTGGTGGCGAACAGGAAATAGCTTTGGTCGCGGCTCTGGTCGCGCGCCGCGTGCAGCTCGGCGCCGTTCGCGCCTTCCACCCGGCGGACGTAATGGCCAGTGGCCATGGCTTCAGCGCCCAGTTCGCGCGCGGTATCCATCAGATCGGCGAACTTCACTTTCTCATTGCAGCGGACGCAGGGGATCGGCGTTTCGCCCCGCGCATAAGCGTCGGCGAAATCGGCGATCACCGCCTTGCGAAAGCGGCTTTCATAGTCGAGCACATAATGCGGGATGCCGATGGTCTCGGCCACGCGCTTGGCGTCGTAGATGTCCTGTCCGGCACAGCAGGCGCCTTTCTTCTTCTGCACCGTGTCGGGATAAAGCTGCAACGTCACGCCCACCACGTCATGGCCTTCGCGCTTCAACAGCGCGGCTGTGAGCGAGGAATCCACGCCCCCAGACATAGCGACGACGATGCGAGATTTCCGTTCCATGCGCGGGCTTATAGGCGCGCGCGAAAGGAACCGCAATGAACCGCGATCAGCCGCTCGAGGTCGGTAGATAATTCAGCAACGACAATTGGTTAAGCCCGGCCGTGACCTGCAACGCCGCCTGCAAGGCGGTCTGGTTCAAGGACAGCTGCGTGGCCGCCTCGGCCATGTTGGTGTCCTGGATATTGGAGATGAAGCCGGAATAAAGCGTGTTCAGCGAGGTCTGCTGCGTCTGGGCATTGGTGAGCGACGTATAATTATAGCCGTTCTGGGCCGTCGCCGTGTTGAGATTGCTGGCCACCGTATTGGTGGAAGCGATCTGATTGGTGAGAAAATTGTTCTGCGCTTGGGAAAGATTGCCGCTGCCGGAAAAATTGCCGCTACCGCCGGCATCGAATTGCGCAATGCTCTGAAGCTCCTGCATCAGTCCGGTGGCGACGTCCGAAGCGGTGACGCCATAAGTGATGGTCTGGCCGTCCGCCACCTGCACGGATTTTTTATAGCTTCCATTGGTGAAAGCGTTGGAGACCGCCGGCAGGCCCGCCAGTTGCGAGAGAGTCGTCACGGAAACCGGTGCGGTGTCGGTCTTGCCGCCACTATAGAGATAGTCGCCATTGGCGTCCTTGCTGTTCAGGATGGATACCGCCTGGTCGAAGATGCTCGACACTTGATCCATCAAGGTCGAGGGATCGTTGTTGGCGACCGCGTCCGAGACCGCCTTCTTCAGTTCCGATGCCAGGCTCGACAGGCTGGTCAGTTGGGTATCCTGCATATCGGTCTGGGTGGCGGCCAGATTGGTGGCGGTGGTATAGGCGTCGTTGCGGGCATTGGCGGACATGGTCGCCTGCAGCACCTGCGCCTGGCTGCCGAATCCGGCATAGGTGGTGGAAACCACCTTGGACGCGATCTGCTGCTGGGTCTTGTCCAGCGCGGCGCCCGCCTGGTTGATCTGAGCCAGGAAATACGCGCTCTGCTGAGCGGTGGCGATGCGGTCGATGCTCATCCTGTGTCCTTAACTGGCGTCCTTACTGGATCTGCAACAGCGTATTGTAGAGCTGATCCACCACCGTCAGGAGCCGCGCGCCCGCGCTGTACGCCCGTTGATAGGTGGTGAGATTGACCAGTTCCTCATCCAGATTGACGCCCGAATTGGCCGACATGCGCTGCTGCGCTTCCTGCAGCCGATCATCCTGGGTAGTCTGGTTGGTGGTGACGGTGTTCGATTGGGTCGAGACATTCTGATAGAAGGCGGCGGCATAATCGGCCAGCGACGATGTCTGAGCACCGATGCCACCCGCCGCATTGAAGCTCTGCGAATTGGTGATGACATTCTGCAGCGCGATGGCGCCGGAATTGTCGCCGGCCACCACGATGGTGTCGCCCGCCACGCTGGTGGGCGTGATGGTGGGCTTGGCGAAGCCGATCCGCTGCGGCGAATTGGCGATGCTCGAATTCACCGAGAAGCCTGCCGCCTGGTTGGCGAGATTGTTGTCGCCGATGCCGAACATCTGCGTGAAGCTGATGCCCGTCGTGCCCCGCTGGGTGCTGTCGCCCGTGACGTTGAGCTGGTAACCGGCATAAAGCGGCGATGTCGCGGTGGAGACCGAGCCGTCGCTGTTCAACGTGAAGGTGGCTGCGCCGCCCATCGCCGTGTTCAAAGCGGTGAGGACGTTGCCCACCGTCTGACCGGCCGTGGTGGTGACATTGACCTGTTTGACGATGTCGCCGTCGGGTCCCTTGAGGGAGAGCGAGATCACCCCGCCCGCCGCCAGGCCGCTGGAATCCGAGGCCGAAAGCCCGGTCGCCAGGATCGAGGGCGAGGCGGCATGGAAAAGATCGTTCAAGCCGAAGAATTGCGAAAAGCCCGTGCCGCCTCGCGACGATGGCGTGGTGGCGTCATCCTGAACCAGGATGCCGTTGCCGCCGGTGGCGGAAATGGAAAGCTGGCCGTTCGAGAAACTGGCGGTGCCATTGCCGCCCAGGGCGCCGTTCAGCGCGGTGGTGAAGCTGCCGATGGTCGAGCCGATGGAGACGGCGGCGCCGCCATTCACCGACAAGGTGCCGGCACCGAAATCCACATCGATGCGGGAGACTAAAGCACCGTTGGGATCGGTCACCGCAAGCGTGGTCTTGCCGGTGAAATTCAGGGCGTCGCCGGAAAGCAGGCCCGTATCGCGTCCGGTCAGTGACGACGGCGGCGGATAAGCGGCATTGGCATTGGCCTGGGCGTTGAAGGCATTGGCGGTGGCCTGCGCGAAATTGCCCAAGGTGGCGGCCAGGCCACTCAAGGTCTGGTCGCGCATGTCGATCAGGCCCTTCATCGAGCCGCTGGAAAGATGCGGGTCGAGCGCGATGGGCTGGCCGATCACGGTGCCGGAAAGCGGATTGAAGTCCTGGATCTGGACATTGCCGTAAGCATTGTTCTGGGTGCCGCCGGCATAGCTCAACACCGCATAGGTGTTGCTGACCAGATTGATGCCGTCGGTGGTGGTGACATTGACGCCGCCATCGGCCTGCTGATTGACCCGGATGCCCATGGTCTGGCTGAGCGTGTTCAACGCCACATCGCGTTGGTCGGCCAGGGCCGAAGAATCGCCACCCTGAGCGGTGGCGCTCTTGATCTGCTGATTGAGCTGATAGATCTGCTGGATCAGAGCATTGGTGGAAGGCACCGCGCTCGCGACCTGCTTGTCCACCTGGGTCTGCAAGGTGGTGATGGTGTTGTAGACGTTTGAAATCTGCGACGCCACATTGTTGAGAGCATTGAGCACGCCGGTGGCGCTGGCCGACGTGCTGGGCGCCTGGGAAGCCACGCCATAGGCATTGGCCAGATCGGTGAGACCTGTCGCCAGTGATTGATTGTCGCCGGGGCCGCCCAGAAGCCCGTTCAACTGCGTAAAGAGGCCAGCCATGGTGTCGTATTGCGACGAGGTACCATTGGCGGAGAGCTGTTCGGATTGCAGGAACTGATCGACCACACGCCGAACGTCTGCGATGTCGACGCCGACCAGCTGGCCGCTGAGGGCCAAGGTCTGTTCGTTCACCACCCGGCGCGCATAACCGGGCGTGTTGAGATTGGCGACGTTATTGGACACCACGCCCAATGCCGCACTGTTGGTCTTGAGCGCGCTGAGCGCGCTGGCGGCGATACCGTTGAGGCTCACGGGCCGAAATTCCAAAAGCTTTGTTGCCGGCAGATAATGTCGCAAGCCTCATGCCATCGTCGCCGACCCCGGCGATGCCCGGAAATCAAGGGTTTGACAGCCTTTCCGCCGCAAGATGAGGGCGGCAGAGTTTGCCGCGCTGGGCATGAACTGCCCTGTGTTTTGTGCTGCCGGCCAGGCCCTCACATCGCAAAAAGCCCGCAGAATCAGCCTGGCGATCTCTGGTCCGGCCTTTGCTTTGACCCATGCGGAACCATGGCTGCGCAGATTGCGTGGTCATCGCAATGTTTGGGTTTGAATCGTGTCGGCGCTTTCCATTTCAGGGGTCGCTTCTTCCGGCAACAGCGCGCAAGCGCAGCCGGGTGCGCCGGATGCTGCCGCCGACACATCGCCTTTCGACATTCTGTTGGCGGCGATTGCCGCGGCCGATCCTGCACTGGCCGACCCTGCACTGGCCGATTCTGCGCTGCAGGCATCGGCACAGGCCGGTGCGGCCCAGGTGATGCCCGCGACAGCGGCCACCCAGCCGGCCGGCCCAACCAATGTTGAGCCTGCCAATGATGATGACGCGGCACCGGAGATCGACCCGACCATCGAGGTGACGGCGACCGGCGCGCAGCCTTCACCCGCCGATCCTGATGACGTTGCGGTCCCCAAAAGCGGCAAGCCGGAAAAGAAAAACGCCACCGCAAGGATGGAGGCCGATACGGCCGCCATTCCAGCTCCGCAGTCACAGATGCCTGTTCTGCCGCAACCACCCATCGCGCCAATGGCGCAGGCGGCCGTGCAAACCCAAGCGGTCGCGAGCCAGAACGACGACAGCGAACCCTCCATTGCGGCGGACGCCGCGAGCAACACCAACAATGCCTCGCCGCCGATGCCAACTCGGGCCGCACCCGGCCGTGAGACGCTTGTGCCTGCCGCGGACAGGTCTCAGTCGGCCTCTTCCTCCGACCAGGCCGACACCAAGGACATTGCGGCACAGACGATTGCCTCGCCGCAGGCCACGACCGACGAGGATGACGCGGGCGATATCCTGGGCGATATCGCCAATGACATCGCCTTAGCCCAGGCGGCCCAGGCTGGCGGCGCGAAATCAGCGCCGGTTCGCAGCCAGGTCGGCAAGCCCGCAAGCCAACCCGCGCCCGAGACGGCGATGCCGGTGGCCGATGACGCCGATGCGGATGTCGCGCCGTCAAATGCCCGCACTCCGATCGCGTCATCTCAAGTCAGCACACTGACGCAGCCGGCGCCGGACAATACCCCGCCCGTTTCCGTGGCCCAGCAGACACCAAAACCAGAAACCGATAAGGCAGATAAGTCCGCGCCGGATCGTGCATCGGCTCTGCCGCAGACGATACCAGTCGCCACCAACATCAACGCTCAGGCACAGACCGGCACATCCGAGCCGTCCGTCGCAGCAAACGACAACAGCGACAGCAAGCCGGCGCACGCGATCGCCTCAAACGCTGCCCAGCCTCAGGCGGATGCGCCCCAGCCGGCTTCGGGCGTGGCCGCGATGCCGCAGAATCTGGTGGCGCTCAACCCGACCGGAAGCAATCAGCCAGGCGGCATGACGTTGTCCGTCCATGTCGCCACCCACGACACCGACTCTTCCGCGCCTTCCCAATCTTCCGCTTCGACCGCGCCCACCATAGATGCGCTGGCGGTTTCGGTCGCCGCGCGCTCCCTCAGCGGCGCCAAGCAATTCGATATCCGCCTTGATCCGCCCGAACTGGGCCGTGTCGAAGTGCGGCTTTCTATCGATGCCAGCGGCAAGACCCAGGCGCATATGACGGCCGATCAACCCCAGACCTTGGAGTTGCTGCAGAAGGACGCGCCCAATCTGACCCGCGCGTTGCGCGATGCCGGTCTGGACGTTTCCCAGAACGGGCTCAATTTCTCCCTAAAAGGCCAGAGCCAGAATGGTAGCGGCCAAAACGGCAATTTCGGCGGCGCCTCGCGCGGCCTCTCGCTGCCTGCGACCACCCAGAGCATCGAAACGGCGCAACCGGCCAACATTTCTTACTCCTTCCTGGGCAATGCCCGGCTCGATATTCACGTCTGAGGCTTTCAGGTCATGACCACCACAACACCAGCTACCTCCACGCCTTCCACGACCGCGACCAACAGCGGCACCAATCCGGGGCTGGATCAGCTGACCAACAATTTCTCGACCTTCCTGACGCTTCTGACCACACAGCTCAAAAATCAGGATCCCACCAGCCCGATGGATTCCAACCAATTCACCCAGCAGCTGGTGGAATTCAGCCAGGTAGAGCAGCAGATCAACACCAACTCCAACCTCAGCACCTTGATCAGCCAGGGTCAGACCCAGATCGGCGCCTACGCCACCTCTTATCTGGGCAAGGGCGTGTCGATCACCAACGGCAATGCCTCGCTCAGCGGCGGCAAGGCAACCTGGAATTACAGCCTGGACGCGGCAGCCACCGCGGACAAGCTGACCGTCACCGACGCCAACGGCAAAACCGTCTACACCACCGATGGCGAGAAGACGGCGGGCCTGCACCAGTTCACTTGGGACGGCAAGGACCTCAACGGCAACCAGCTCGACGACGGCACCTACAAATTGACCATCGCGGCGCAGACCGCAGACGGCACGGCCGTAACCACCAGCGTCGCCAGCGCTGGCGTGGTGAGCGAGATCGATATGACTTCGGGTACGCCGAAACTCCTTCTGTCCGGCGGCATGGAAATCGGGCTGGGCGACATCGCCAATGTGGCGAACGTTCCCGCCAGCACGAACTGACTTTGTTGAAACAGTAAGGCGCCCGGAAGCGGCGCTCTCATCGCGGTGGCAGCGGACGAAGTCCAACACCACGCAAGGAAAACGGAAAATGTCTCTCTACGGAGCCCTCAATATCGGCGTCGCCGGCCTACAGGCGAACAGCATCGCGCTCAGCGCAACTTCCTCTAACATCGCCAACGTCAACACCGTGGGCTACAAGGAAGCGACCTCCGCTTTCTCGACCTTCCTCAACGCCACCACGGGCGTCGGCAACAATTCCTCCGCCGGCGTCGCCTGCTCGGTCGGCTCGGACGTCACCACCCAGGGCCTGCCCACCACGACCTCGTCGGACACCGACCTGTCGATTTCGGGCAACGGCTTCTTCGTGGTCGCGCCCAATCCGGACGGCTCGGGCCCGCGCGAATATACCCGCGCCGGCAGCTTTCTGCCCGACGTGAACGGCAATCTGGTCAATTCCGCCGGTCTTTATCTGATGGGCTATAAACTGGATGCCGCCGGCAATGTGCCCACCAATGCCAGCGCGCTCAGCCTGGTCAACACCAGCACCATCTCCGGCGCAGCCCAGGCCACCGGCAACCTTCTGCTTCAGGCCAATTTGAATTCGCAGTCGACGGTGGATCCCACCTACACGGCTGGTGACATGACCAGCGGCGCCGTCTCGCCGGATTTCACCCGCACGGTGAATGTGTTTGACAGCCAGGGCGGCAGCCAGCCGATCACGTTCTCCTTCATCAAGACCGCCGCCAATACCTGGGCTTATGAAGCGAGCTATGCCGGCAATGCCTCCAACCTGACGGCGACCGGCCCCATCTCGCAGGGCACGATCGCGTTCAATTCCGACGGCACCTTGGCCAACGTGAACGGCGCGGCGCCAGCATCGGGCACCGTCTCGCTCACCATTCCGTGGGACGTCACGACCTCTGGGCTCAATCCGCAGACCATCTCGCTCGATCTGGGTTCGGTGGGCGGCTCGGACGGCTTGACCCAGGCGGATGCGCCTTCGGTTCTGAACGGCAGCAATATCGACGGCACGCCCTATGGCAGCGTCACCGGCGTGACTGTGTCCAAGGACGGCACGGTGACGGCGCAATTCTCCAACGGCCTGTCGCAGGACGTGTACAAGATCCCGCTCGCCACCTTCACCAATCCCAACGGTCTCGGGCAGGTCTCGGGCAACGCCTATATCGTCACCAAGGCCAGCGGCGCGCCCAACATCAACCTGGCGCAATCGGGACCGGCTGGCTTCATCCAATCGAAATCGCTGGAAGGTTCGACCGTCGATCTCGCGACCGAGTTCACGAATCTGATCACGACTCAGCGCGCTTATTCGGCATCCGCGCGCATCATCACCACCGCGGATCAGATGCTGCAGCAGCTTGAGCAATTACCGACCAATTGATGAATGAAGGGAACCCCGCGGAAAGCCAATAAAACTGGGCTTTTCGCGGGGCATTCTAAGGAGCGTTTTATCGGTTCATTTACCACGGCTCTTGGCCTTTTTTTAAAGGCGGCGGCGCTAATTTCGCAGTCGGTCGCGGTTTGGGAGTAGCGTAATGATGGAAGAGCGCAAAGGACGTGTGAGCTATGTCATCGGCCCCGATGGGAGTCCGTTGACGCTCGCCGATCTTCCGCCGCCCACAACGCGGCGCTGGGTCATTCGCCGCAAGGCCGAAGTCGTGGCCGCGGTGCGCGGTGGCTTGTTGAGCCTGGACGAGGCCTGCCGTCGCTACACGCTGACGGTGGAGGAATTCCTCGCCTGGCAGCATGCGATCGATCGCTTCGGCCTGGCTGGCCTGCGCGCGACGCGGGTGCAGCAGTACCGCAACTAAACCGGACGCTGCAAAAACGGCGAAGGTCTTAAGAAAAACTTTCCAGCGCGCGGAAAAACTGCGCGCTCATGCTTAAGCCAAATTTTACCACGTGGGCGGCAATGTTTGCCTAGCAGGAACGGTTCCTGGCTGGGAGGATTTGCGTGCCCGAATTTTTCAAAGCGGTCGGTGCCGCGCGCTTTGGCGTGATGGCAGGCGTGGCGGCCGTATTGACCGCGTTCTTTCTCTATATCGCCGGCGCGATCACCGAGCCGCCCAAGACCATCCTGTTCGGCGGGCTGGAGCCGCGCGACGCCGCGGCAGTCACCGCCAAGCTCGACGGCATGAACGTCAAATACGACGCCAAGGAAGACGGCACCGTCCTGGTCCCGTCCGATCAGGTGACCAAGCTGCGCATGGCGCTGGCGCAGGACAATCTGCCTGCCGCCGGCGTGGGCTACGAGATTTTCGACAAGTCGGACGCATTCGGCACCACGGCTTTCGTCCAGAACATCAACCGCCTGCGCGCGCTGGAAGGCGAATTGGCGCGCTCCATACAGACCATCGATGGCGTGGAAAGTGCCCGCGTGCATCTGGTGGTACCGGAGCGGCAGATCTTTTCCCGCGACGAGCAGACACCATCGGCATCCGTGGTGGTGAAGACCCGCGCGATGATGGGGCGCGGCCAGGTCGCCGCCATCCAGCACCTGGTGGCGGCCGCCGTCGCTTCGCTGGTCCCCGATCGGGTCGCCATCGTGGACGACCGGGGCAATCTCTTGGCCGGCGGTGACGAAAAGAGCGGCCCCAACGGTGCCGCGGCAGGTCAGGAACAGAACACCACAGACTACGAAGACCGGCTGCGCCAACGCATCGAATCCATCGTCGCCAGCGTGGTCGGCGCGGGCCATGTCCGCGTCCAAGTGGCGGCGGACATGAACTACAATCACACCTCGACCACGTCGGAAAGCTACGATCCCGACAGCAAGGTGGTCCGTTCGACCCAGACAGTGGAGCAGAACGCCTCCGACACCAACGGCTCGAGCCAGGCGGCGGTGTCGGTCTCCAACGCGCTGCCCAATGCCGCCACCAATGGCGCCGCCACACCCGGCGACACCAGCAAATCCAACTCGGGCCGCACGGAAGAGACCACCAATTACGAAATCTCCAAGAAAGTCATCACCTCCACTCAGGATGGCGGCGAAGTGAAACATCTTTCCGTCGCGGTGGTGGTGGACGGCACCGTCACCGGCTCGGGCGCCAACGCGCCCTACAAGCCGCGCACGGCAGCCGAGATGACCCAGATCACCAATCTGGTGAAATCGGCCATGGGCTTCGACCAGGCCCGCGGCGATCAGGTGCAAGTCAGCAATATGGCGTTCGCCCGGCTGGATGTGAGCGACGGCTCGCCCGCTTCCAAGCCGCTTCTGGGATTGGAGCCGGCCTATTGGTTCAAGATCATCGAAGCGGCGATCATGTGTGTCACCGCGCTTCTGATCGGTCTCTTCGTCGCCCGGCCCCTGATCAACCGTATGTTCGCGCCCAATCCGGCGGGCCCGCACCACGCGACCCAGATCGCCAACGGTTCGCCCGTCGCCGGCGTCCTGCCCGCGCCCGGTCAGCCTGCGGTGGCCCACGGGCCTGAAGGTTCGGTGGCGCCCATCAAGATTCTGCCGTCGCAGCCGGGCATCGATCTCAGCGAGATCGAAGGCCAGGTGCGAGAATCCTCCAGCAAGAAAATCGGTGAAGTGGTCAACGCGCATCCGGAAGAAGCGCTGGCGATCATCCGCACCTGGCTGCATCAACCGGTGTAATCCATGGCAAAACCCGCCAAACCCCCCATCAAGGACGATATCCGCGCGCTCTCCGGCGCAGAGCGCGCCGCCATCGTGATGCTTTCTTTGGGCGAAGACCATTCGGCCAAGCTCTGGTCCATGATGGACGAGGATGAAGTCAAGGAAGTCTCTCAGGTGATGTCCAATCTGGGTGCGATTTCCTCCAATGTGATCGAAAAACTCCTGATCGAGTTCGTCTCGCAGATGTCGGGTACCGGCTCTTTGATGGGGTCTTACGAATCCACCGAGCGCCTGATCGCCCGCTTCCTGCCCGGGGAAAAAGTCGCTCAGATCATGGAGGAAATTCGCGGCCCCGCCGGCCGCACCATGTGGGACAAGCTCGCCAATGTGAACGAGAGTGTGCTGGCGAATTATCTCAAGAATGAATATCCCCAGACCGTCTCCGTGGTGCTTTCCAAGATCAAGCCCGAGCATGCCGCACGCGTGCTGGGCGCCCTGCCGGAAGAATTCGCGCTGGAAGTGGTGCAGCGCATGCTGCGCATGGAGAGCGTGCAGAAGGACATTCTGGACAAGGTCGAGCAGACCTTGCGCACCGAATTCATGTCCAATCTGGCGCGCACCGCCAAGCGCGACGCCCATGAGCAGATGGCGGAAATCTTCAACAATTTCGACCGCCAGACCGAAAGCCGCTTCATCACCGCCCTGGAAGAACGTTCCCGCGATTCCGCCGAACGCATCAAGGCCTTGATGTTCACCTTCGAGGATCTGGGCAAGCTCGATCCGGGTTCGATCCAGACGCTCCTGCGCAATGTCGAGAAGGACAAGCTGGGATTGGCGCTCAAGGGCGCCACCGACGGGCTGCGCGACGTCTTCTTCTCCAACATGAGCGAACGCGCCGGCAAGATCCTGCGCGAAGATATGGAAGCGATGGGCCCGGTCCGCCTCAAGGACGTCGACGAAGCCCAGATGCGCATGGTGAATGTGGCCAAGGACCTGGCCAACAAGGGCGAAATCATGATCGCCGGCGGCGGTTCCGAAGACGAGTTGATCTATTGATGACCGCGGCCAACAAATTCACCTTCGACACCGAGTTCAAGGGTCAGAGCGACGTCGTGTCCGATGCGGCGCGCGCGCGGCAAAAGAAGACCCTGACCGCCGAGGAGATCGATGCGCTGCAGGCGGAAGCCGAAGCGCGCGGCACGCAAGATGCCCAAGTCAAAGCGGCCGAAGGCGTGGAGCGTGCGGTGGCCGCGTTGATCCAATCGCTGCGTACTGCCCTGGATCAAAGCCGGAGTCAGATCGAAGCTCTCAGGGCCGAGGCCGCGCTTCTGGCGCTGGCGGCGGCCAAGAAGATCGCCCCCGCCGCGCTGGCAGCTCTGCCGGCCGGCGATGTCGAGAATGCCTTGCGTGAGGCCATGCATCAGGCGATCGGCGAGCCCCGCATCACACTGCGCGCCGCGCCGCAAGTCATCGCGGCACTGGAAGACAAAGTCTCCGCCATCGCTCATGAAGAAGGTTATGACGGCCGCGTCATGCTGGCCGCCGATCCACAGATTGCCGGCGCCGATTGCCGCATCGAATGGCGTGGCGGCGGCAGCGAGCGCAGCGAGGCCGCCATCGAAGCCGCGCTGGATGCGCTGATCAAACGCCGTTTCTCCGACCCTGTTCAGGACTTGAAAGGATAAGCCATGTCCGGCACCGATAATGTGGACCTGCCCGAATTGAGCAATGCCGGCGGCGCCCAACCCGCCTCGCTGCTCAATGCCGATCACAGCGGCGACGCGACGGCCAAGCATTCGGCGCAGGATCTGGAAGCCGTGTTCGACGTGCCGGTCACGGTGTCGGCGATCCTGGGCAAAAGCGCCATGGAAGTGAGCCAGCTTCTGAAGCTGGGCAAGGGCACGGTGGTCGAACTGGACCGCAAAGTGGGCGAAGCCATCGACATTTATGTGAATGACCGCCTGGTGGCGCGCGGCGAAGTCGTGCTGGTCGAAGACCGGCTGGGCGTCACCATGACGGAAATTATTAAAGCTGGCCAATCTTAATTAGCTGATCGTAAGGGCAGCGGGAGCAAACATCATGCGTCTTCTCATCGTCGGCAGCCTCAACGGCCAAATCGGAGCCGCCACCAAGATCGCGATGGAGCGGGGGGCGAAAGTCACTCATGCGGTCTCGATCGAACAGGCGCTCGATTCCCTGCGCAGCGGCGCGGGCGCTGACCTGGTCTTCTGCGACGTCACATTGGAAATCGGCACCCTGGTCCGGGGCCTTGCCGCCGAACGCATCTGCACGCCGGTGGTGGCCTGCGGCATCGGCACCGATACCCGCCGCGCCGTGGACGCGATTAGAGCCGGCGCCAAGGAATATCTGCCGCTTCCCGCCGATGCGGAATTGATTGCTGCCGTGCTCGCCGCCGTGGCCGATGAATCCCACCAGTTGGTCTATGAAGACGAAGCCATGGGCGCGGTGCTGGCGCTGGCCGATCAGATCGCGGGCAGCGAAGCCTCCATCCTGGTGACCGGCGAAAGCGGCACCGGTAAGGAAGTGCTGGCGCGTTACGTTCACCGCAAGTCCCAGCGCAACGACAAGCCCTTCATCTCCGTCAATTGCGCCGCCATTCCGGAAAATCTGCTGGAATCGGAATTGTTCGGCCACGAGAAAGGCGCCTTCACCGGCGCCATCGCGCGGCGCATCGGCAAATTCGAGGAAGCCAATGGCGGCACCTTGCTGCTGGACGAAATCAGCGAAATGGATGCGCGTCTGCAGGCCAAGTTGCTGCGCGCCATTCAGGAACGCGAGATCGACCGGGTGGGCGGCACCAAGCCGGTCAAGGTCGATATTCGCATCATCGCCACCTCCAACCGCGATTTGGCGGAAGCGGTCAAGCACGGCACGTTCCGCGAAGACCTCCTGTATCGCTTGAATGTCGTCAATCTGCGCTTGCCGGCGCTGCGCGAGCGGCCCAAGGACATCCGCGCTCTGTCGCAGCATTTCGCCCGCAAATATGCCGAAGCCAATGGCGTTCCGTTCCGTTCCCTGGCCGGCGCCACTGAGCGTTTGCTGCTGTCGCATCCCTGGCGCGGCAATGTGCGCGAGCTGGAAAACACCATCCACCGCGCCGTGCTTCTAGCGCAAGGCGCGGAGATCGCGCCGGAAGCCATCCGCCTGCCTGACGGCACGCAAGTGGGCCCGCAGACCGCCCAGCCGCTCAACAGCTCGGTGCGCGACGCGGTGACCTCGGCGGCCGTTGCCACCCGCAATCTGGTGGGCCGCACCGTGGCCGATGTGGAGCGCGACCTGATCTTGGACACACTGGACCATTGCCTGGGCAACCGCACCCATGCGGCCAACATCCTGGGCATTTCGATCCGCACCTTGCGCAACAAGCTGCGCGAATATTCCGACGCGGGGCTGTCCATTCCCAGCCCGGGTGAACAGAGACTCGCAGGCTGATTAGACAATGACGGACATCACCAGCGCGGCGCCGTCCGGCGGGCTCGATTTCTCGCCCGGCAAAGTGCTCGACTTTATTAAAAAGAGTGACCTGGGTCTTGCCATCGGCATCATGGCGATCCTGGTGGTGCTCATCCTGCCGCTGCCGACGTGGCTGCTGGACCTGTCGCTGGCTTTTTCGCTGAGCTTTTCCATTCTGATTTTGATGACGGCAGTGTTCATCCGCAAGCCGCTGGAATTCAGCGCCTTCCCCGCCGTGCTTTTGATCACCACCATGCTGCGGCTGGCGCTCAATCTCGCCTCCACCCGCTTGATCCTGGGTCATGGCAATGAAGGCACCGCCGCCTCCGGCTATGTCATTCAGGCCTTCGGCAAGCTGATCATGCAGGGTAATTTCGTCATCGGCCTGATCGTCTTTGCCATCCTGATCATCGTCAATTTCGTGGTCATCACCAAAGGTTCGGGCCGTATCGCGGAAGTCGCGGCGCGCTTCAGCTTGGACGCCATGCCCGGCAAGCAGATGGCGATCGACGCCGATCTTTCCGCCGGCCTGATCGACGAAAAAGAAGCCAAGACCCGGCGCAAGACCATCGAAGCGGAATCCAATTTCTTCGGCGCCATGGACGGCGCCTCCAAATTCGTGCGCGGCGACGCCATCGCTGGCCTTCTGATCGTGGCCATCAATGTCATCGGCGGCATCATCATCGCCGTGGCGCAGAAAGGCATGAGCTTCGGCGATGCCACCCAGACCTTCACCTTGCTGACGGTGGGTGACGGCCTGGTGTCGCAGATGCCTGCGCTGATCGTCTCCACCGCCGCGGGCTTGATGGTGTCCAAAGCCGGCGTCGAAGGCGCCACCGACAAAGCCCTGATGGGCCAGCTCTCCTTCTATCCGCAAGCCTTGGGCATGGCTGCCGCCGTGATGGGCATCGTCTCGGTGCTGCCGGGTATGCCGACCCTGGTGTTTGCCGGACTTTCCGGCGCCACCGGCGCACTCGCCTATTACGCCTTCAAACGCAAGGATGCCCGCGTCGCCAGTGAGCAGGCACAGGAAGCCAAAACCAAAGCTGAAATCGGGCCCAAGGAAGAACCCATCGCCAGCGCATTGGCGCTCGATCTGCTGCGCATCGAATTGGGCTACGGCCTTCTGCCGCTCATCAATGACGTGCAGGGCCATCGCATCACCGATCAGATCAAGGCGCTGCGCCGGCAATTGGCGCAGGAGATGGGCTTTGTCATGCCGGCGGTGCGCATTCTCGACAATATGCAGCTGGGCGCCAACGAGTACCGCATCCGGGTCAAGGAGTTCGACTCCGGCAAGGGCGAGCTTTTCCCCGGCTCCTATCTCATCATGGATCCCAAGGGGCTGCCGATCGATCTGCCCGGCACTGCCACCACAGAGCCTGCCTTCGGCCTTCCCGCCACCTGGGTATCGAGCGCGCTGCGCGAAGAAGCCTCGTTCCGCGGCTTTACCGTGGTCGATCCCGGCACGGTGCTCACTACCCATCTCACCGAAGTGCTCAAGAGCCATATGGCCGAGCTTCTGTCTTACGCAGAAACCAAAAAGCTGTTGGACGATCTGCCGCCAGAGAACAAGAAGCTGGTGGAAGAACTCATTCCCTCCCAGATCTCAGTCACCGGTGTGCAGCGCGTGTTGCAGACCCTGTTGTCCGAGCGCGTTTCCATCCGCGATCTGCCTGCCATTCTGGAAGGCGTCGCCGAAGCGGTCGGTCATACCAAGAACGCCCTCTACATCACCGAACATGTGCGTACCCGGCTGGCGCGCCAGCTATGCCATGCCAATCTGTCGCCCAATGGCTATCTGCCGCTGCTGGCGCTGTCGCCGCATTGGGAGCAGGCCTTTTCAGACTCCATCGTCGGCCAAGGCGAGGAACGACAGCTGGCCATGGCACCCTCGCAGCTTCAGCAATTCATCCAGGCGGTGCGCGAGCGCTATGACGAAGCGGGCGCCAAGAATGAAGTGCCGATCCTGCTCACCAGCCCGCAGATCCGGCCCTTCCTGCGTTCCATCGTGGAGCGCTTCCGGCCGCAGACGGTAGTGATGAGCCAGAACGAGATCCACGCTTCAGTCCGTCTACGCACGTTGGGGCAAATCTGATGCCCGCGCTGGTGCGACAGACCGCCCAGCTTCTGGCCTTTCCCGGCCGCGGCATCTCGTTGCGCGCGGCGCTGACCCCGGCGCTCAAATATCACCGCTTGCCGGAGCAGTTGATCGAGGCATTTCTGCGCGAGGCCGATTCCTTCAGCGACTTGGGCATCGATGAAGCGCTGACCCGCGTGTTGGCGGCCAGAATGCAGGCGGCGCCCCTCGATCTGTCCCAAAGCACGCGTATTGTCCTGATCGGGCCTTCCGGCGCTGGCCGCAGCACGGTCGCCGCCAAGCTGGTCGAGACGGCGGCGCAAGCCGGCCAGAACCAGCTGGAGATCATCGATTCCCAAGGTTTCAATCCCCGCAATCAGAAGGCGCGCACCGCCTTTGGCTGCATTGGCGATCGCGACGATGCGGAAATCATCGGCGTGGTGTCGGCGCTGGCCGATGCGGAAGAGGTGAGCGAGATCATTGCCGCCTTCCAGCTGAAGCGCTTGATCGTCACCGGCCTGGACATGGCCCGCCGTTTCGGCGCCGTTACGGCTGCGGTCACACAGGGCGCGCAGCTGGCCCATGTGTCCCGTTCGGCGGATGCCGATATGCCGCTGGAAACGCTGTCCCCCAGCGAACTGGCGAATCTTCTTCTCGGCTAGACGCTAGCGCCTTTTCCCCTTGGCGCCAGGTGGGGGCCTGTTGTCCCATCCAAACGGCCCACAGCCGACCCCAATCAACACCAGCAGTCCGCCGCAAATCGCGATATCGCGAGAAAAGATCTCGAATTCCGCCCGCCGCGCCGCCGGATCGGCGATATGCCAATAATCATGCAGCAGCACGGTGGCGGCGATGGTCATGCCGAACAGCAGTACAGCGCCGTGGCGAGTGTGATAGCCAACCAGGATTGAAAAGACGCCCATCACGATCAGCGAAAAGGCCAGCACCAGCACCAGCGGCGCCAGCGGCACATGCTTGGCCGTCAATTGATGCGACATCTGGGCGAAGTTGGCGACGATGTTGTAGCCGCCCGCGCCAAAGAACCAGGCCAACGCAAGCCGCCCCAGGAAAGGCGAGATGGTTTCGGAAAAAGACATGCGCCCCCGCGACTCAGTCACCGCAATGGTAGCGGAGGAATCGGCCCGTTCAACGCCGTCAAGCTAACCGATGATATGCCTTTGCGGCCTTTTTGTCACAAGAACGAACGATCCTGCCCGGAACGGAACGGTCAAATTCGGCGCCGCGTTAAACGCCAGCAAAGCTCTTATCGAGGTCCGGTCATGTCCGCGATTGGCTTGCCCCCCGGGAAGGATTTCGTCCTTTCCGCATATGCCGACCACAGCCGCAACGCCATGATGTTCGCGCGCCAACAGTCCCCCACCCTGCGCGAACTGGAATGGGAAAACAGACTGCGGCCCCCCTTGAGAAGCTGGGGATCGCTGCTGGCGCCCTGGCTAGGAGGAATGCTGGCTATAGCCGGCCTGCTCCTGGCGTGCCTGCGCTGAGGCAGCGGTAACGAGAGCCGGTGCGGCTGGGCCATTTGCGGCACGAGGAATTTTGCGACCTGAGCAGGAACGGCGCGCGGAGCGCATCATCCGGAAAAGCGAGGTCGGAACAGGTTGCCCGGCCGCTCGCTCAAGCTCGCGGCCTAAAGGCTGGCGCCTAGGCCGAACGTAATGAGTGCTTGCGCAGGTGGCGAACCAAAGCGATTTCGTCCAGGCGCTGCTGCGCACGGCGGGCTTCGATTTCCGCCAGGCGCTTGGCCTGTTGCTCGGTGGCGAATTCCAGCGCCTTGAGGTCCTGGAAAGCGTTGTTGAGGTCGATCAGGGCGGAGGCATGCTCGCGCTCGATTTCCTTCAGCGTATTGCGCAGATTTTCCCGGCGCGCATCGATGGAGCGCAGGAAGGACGGGAACGCCAGACGGCCGATATCGGAATCGCCGGCGCGCTGTTTTTCGCGCGCCACGTTATCGTCCAGGTCGGAGAGCTTATGCTCCAGGTCGGCGCGCATGGTGTCGATGGCGGCAATGCGCCGCTTCATCTCGTCGACGCGGAAACGCTTCAAACGCAGCAGAGTATCGGTCCGGTTCATCACGCCCTCCCATTCCCTGCGCCGTCGAGAATGTGGGACAGCGCCGCATAAGATTCGCTTAACCCAGCTTGTTCATCCTTTTTCTGTCTCAAAAAGGCTTCAAGCTTCGGGTGAAGCGCCACGGCGTTATCCACTTCAGGATTCGTGCCAGACTTGTAGGCCCCCAAACGTATTAACTCTGCCATGTCTTCATAAAGGGTCATGGGGCCTTTAGCCCGCAAAACCAGGCTTTGTTCGTCCTCGCTATTACAACCAGGCATGGCGCGGCTGACCGATTTCAGGACATTGATGGCGGGAAAGCGGCCCCGTTCCGCAATGGCACGTTCCAGCACGATATGACCGTCCAGGATGCCGCGCACCGCGTCGGAGACCGGTTCGTTGTGGTCGTCGCCTTCCACCAGCACGGTGAAGAGACCGGTGATGGAGCCGGCGCCGTCCTGCCAGCCGGGACCGGCGCGCTCCAGAAGACGCGGCAGTTCGGCGAAGACGGTGGGCGTATAGCCTTTGGAGGTTGGCGGCTCGCCCGCCGAAAGACCGATCTCGCGCTGAGCCATGGCGAAGCGCGTCACCGAATCCATCAGCAGCAGCACGTTGAGACCCTGATCGCGCAATTGTTCAGCCACGGTCATCGCCACATACGCAGCCTGACGGCGCACCAGCGGTGCTTCGTCGGATGTAGCCGCCACCACAACACTGCGCGTCAAGCCTTCGGCGCCCAGATCGTCCTCGATGAATTCCTTCACTTCGCGGCCGCGTTCGCCGATCAAACCGATCACGATGGCATCGGCTTTGGAGTTGCGCGCCATCATGGCGAGCAGCGTGGATTTGCCCACGCCGGAGCCGGAGAAGATGCCCATGCGCTGGCCTTCGCAGCAGGTGGCAAAAGCATTGAGTGCGCGCACGCCCAGATCGAGCTTGGCGCCCACGCGTCCGCGCACGGTGGCCAGCGGCGGCGAAGCTTTCAGCGGATACGCGATTTTTCCTTGCGGCAGAGGCCCGAGCCCGTCCATGGGCTCGCCAAAGCCGTTCAGCACCCGGCCCAGCCAGGAGCGGGACGGATAGATGGAAGCCGGCTTGTCCTCGAAATCCGCCCGGGCCCCCAGCGAAATGCCTTCCAGCGGCCCCAGCGGCATGACCAGCGCCCGCCCGTCCCGGAAGCCGATGACCTCGCATGAAATCTTCTTGCCATTTCCGATACTTAGGCGGACCTGGCCGCCCAGCGTCACCGCTCCCACGGCGCCCGTTATCTCCACGCCCAAGCCTTCGATTCGCGCCACCCGGCCGAAGCGGGTGAGCGTGGGAATGGCCTCGATTTCTTTCAACAGCGCGCGCATCTGGTCCTTTTTCGGCCGCTTTCGCCAAGTCCGATTGCGGGCATTTTGAGCCGAACCATTTAAATGGCGGTAAACTTAACAAATCGAATCAAGGCATTACCGCCACCTGGGGATGACGTGTCCTTAATTGCAGATTTCTGGGGACTGAAAGGCAAGTCCGGCGTTAAAGGCGCTGTTAACCATTTGCGCTTACCCTCCGGCAACCGTTTAACCGTGCCGGCAGGGGCCGGGACTGATTCATGGGACTCAAGAGGGGCCTGACATGCGCGTACTTTTGATCGAAGACGACAGCGCCATGGCGCGCAGCATCGAGTTGATGCTCCGCAGTGAAGGCCTGAACGTCTACACCACCGATCTCGGCGAAGAAGGGATCGATCTGGGCAAGTTATACGATTACGACATTATCGTTCTCGACCTGCAGTTGCCGGACATGTCCGGTTTCGAGGTCCTGAAGGCGCTGCGTGTCGCAAAGGTGCAGACGCCAGTTTTGATTCTGTCCGGTAACGCCATCGTTGAAGCCAAGGTTAAGGCTTTGGGTTTCGGCGCCGACGATTACATGACCAAGCCGTTCCACAAGGACGAACTGGTGGCGCGCATCCAGGCGGTGGTCCGCCGTTCCAAGGGCCACAGCCAGTCGGTGATCACCACCGGAAAGCTTACCGTCAACCTGGACGCCAAGACTGTGGAGGTGGACGGCCAGCGCGTGCATCTGACGGGCAAGGAATATCAGATGCTGGAACTTCTTTCGCTCAGGAAGGGCACCACCCTCACCAAGGAAATGTTCCTCAACCATCTTTATGGCGGGATGGATGAGCCCGAACTCAAGATCATCGACGTCTTCATCTGCAAGCTGCGCAAGAAATTGGCGGCGGCGATCGACGGCGACAATTACATCGAGACAGTGTGGGGCCGCGGCTATGTGCTGCGCGACCCGCAGGACGGCGAGCAGGCCGTCGCCTAAAATTTTCGGAAAATGGCATGGAAAAGGGGCGCTGGTTCAGCGCCCCTTTTTTGTGATCGCGCTGGCCAACGGAAAACCGTTCCGCACGCTTCGCATGCTGCACACTTTTCCCGGCCGACGCTCGTTATTTTGTCGCGCGGCCCGCGCAAAACCGCTGCGCACTTTTGCTGGCCGACGCTCGTTATTTCATGTCGCAGATGAGCAGCTTGTCATCCAAGACCGAGCCGATCAGCAGCTTCTTGCCTACCACCGCCGCTGAACTGGAGGCGCCGATCAGCGCGCCGTCATTAGCGAAAATGGTCTCATAGCCGGTGGGCACGCCAGATTTGTCCAATGTCACCCGCACGACCTCGGACGGTGAGGGCTTGGACGGATCGGCGCGGAATTGGTTGACTCGCATCAGGCTGGGATGGCCGGCAATGATCAGCCGTCCCTGCGCATCGGCGGAGATATTGTCGGGCCGCAGGGGCAGCGACAGCGAGCCGATTTCCGCCAGATTGCCAAAGAACGGCTCCCGCGACATGGCGATGATGCGCCGCTCATTGGTGACGGCGACATAGAGATGCGTTCCGTCCGGGCTCACATAAACCCCGTTGGGGAAGGCCATGCGCTGCACGGGAATACGGAAATTGGTGCCGTTGAAATAGACCAGATCCGCACGGGGCCAGAGAAGATAATCTTCGCTGAAGCGGCCGAGCGGCGTCTTGGTGACATGATCGTTGGAGGCGTAGAAGCGATCCGGTCCCACCGCGAACAAATCGTTGGGACTGACCAGGAGACCACCTTCGACACTGGAGTGCGCCACAAGCCTGGCGGCGCCGTGGTCATAATCCAGCCCGAGAATCTCGACCGACTGGCTGCCGTCCTTGCGATGGTTGATCGCCATCAAGGTCTCATCGCCGTTGGGGGCGCGATAAAGGCTGATGCCGTGGGGGTGGAAATCCTTGGAGCCGCTGTCCAGCTTGACCGGGGGCGCAGTCGGATCACTGAGTTTCAACAGATAAAGACCGTCACGAGGATCGGGCGCACTTTTGGCCACCCGGCGATTGGTGGAGGAAACGATGATCGCGTCATGCGCGGCATCGACTTCGAAATCCTCCGGGCCCGCAAGGCCGGGGATGGCCTTGCAGATTGCGGGCGTAACCGGCGTGATGCTGGTGAAAATCCCCGCCGCCGTCACCCAGCGCAGCGTGAAGAACGCTGTCGCCGCCAGCAGAACCATCAACCAGGTGATGCCGGATTTGGCCAATGGCCGCATTATTGCGCCGCCTCGATATGATCGGCTTGGGCCCGGCCGAATTGCAGATCCGCCAAGCGGGCATAGAGGCCACCCTGGCGCACCAGATCGCCATGGCTGCCCTCGCCCACCACCCGGCCCTGATCCATCACCACAATGCGCTTGAGCTTCTGGATGGTGGCGAGCCGATGGGCGATCACGATAGTGGTGCGGCCCACCATAAGATTGGCGAGGCCCTGTTGCACCAGAAGCTCATTCTCCGCATCCAGCGCGCTGGTGGCTTCATCCAGCAGCAACAACGGCGCGTCGCGCAGGATGGCGCGAGCAATGGCGAGACGCTGGCGCTGACCGCCGGAAAGCGTAACGCCCCGCTCGCCCACAATGGTGTCGAACCCGTTGGGCAGGCGATCGATGAATTCCGACGCCGCCGCGGCATCGGCGGCGCGGCGAACCTCTTCGCGCGTGGCGCCTTCGCGGCCATAAGCGATATTGGCGGCAATGGTACCGGAGAAAATCACGGGATCCTGCGCCACCACGGCAATGGCGCTTCTCAGCGTCACCGGGTCGAGATCGGCAATATCGATGCCATCGAACCGCACCGTGCCGCTTTGGGCGGCGAAGAACCGCAGCATCAGTTGAAACACAGTGGATTTGCCGGCGCCCGATGGTCCCACCAGCGCCACCGCTTCGCCCGGTGCGATGGCGAGCGAGAAATCATGCAGGGCTGCGCTGTCAGGCCGTGTGGGATAATGGAAGGTGACGTGTTCGAAACTCACACCGCCTTTCGGGCGCGCCGGCAACGCCAACGGGTGCGCGGGCGCGCCGATGGCGGGCTTTTCGTGCAGCAATTCCATCAGCCGCTCGGACGCGCCGGCCGCGCGCTGGAGATCACCCCAGGTTTCCGACAACGCGCCCACGCCACCGGCCATCAGGCCGCCATAGAAAATAAATTGCACCAACAGACCCGGTGTCATGCGGCCGGTCTCGATGTCCTGCAGACCCACCATCGCCACCGTGGCAAGGCTGGCGAACACGGTGAAAAACGCGACGGCCGTGAGGACGGCGCGCGCCACCGTGCGGCTTTTGGCATAAGAAAATGCGCGCTCCACCGTGGCGCCGAACTCGCGCCGCTCGAAGGCTTCCTGGGTGAAGGCCTGCACGGTGGGCACGGCATTGAGGATTTCGGTGCCCCGCGCCGAGGTTTCGGCGATGGAATCCTGGCTTTGGCGCGACAGGCGCCGCACCCAGCGGCCGAACAACAGGATCGGCAGCATGATCAGGACCACCGCGCCCAGGACCAGCAAGGCCAGTTTCAGGCTGGTGACGAACATCAAGACCAATGCGCCCGTCACCGTCACCAGATTGCGCAGCGCCAGGGACACGGACGAACCCACCACCGTCTGCACCAGCGTGGTGTCGGCGGTGAGGCGCGAAAGAACTTCGCCGGTGCGGGTGACTTCGAAGAAGGCCGGGGTCAGCGCCAGCACATTGTCGAATACGGCCTTGCGGACGTCCGCCACCACCCGCTCGCCCAGCCAGGTGACGAAGTAGAAGCGCGTCGCGGACGCCAGGCCCAGAACCGCCGCCGCGACGATAAAGAGAAGATAATAGTGGCTGAGGCTTTCAGCCTGATCGACCGACAGATCATGGTCGATCAGCCCACGGGCGAGCGTTGGAACCACCAAAGTGGCGGCGGAAGACGTGATCAAGGCCAGGCAGGCGATAAGGATCCGGCCGCTATAGGGCTTCAAAAAGGGCAGGATCCGCCGAAGCGGGGTCAGCGACCGGGAGGCCGGCCGGCTCGACAGACGTCCCTGCTCCACGTCACCCCGCGCCATCAGTCGATCTTTAAAGGTTCCAAGGGCTTATATAGACACGGAAATCTCTTCTCAAAGAGCGGGATGCCGCGCCGCTTGCCAGGGCCGGGTGATTTGCCTATAAGCCCCCGCTTCTGCACTGAAAAAGGCCGTTCCCATGAAAAAGGGCATCCATCCCGCCTATCATTTCGTTGAGGTCCAACTGAACGACGGCACGACCTATAAGACCCGCACCACCTATGGCGAGGCCGGGCAGAAGATCACGCTCGACATCGACCCGACCACCCACCCGGCCTGGACCGGCGGGCAGCAGCAGCTGATGGATCGTGGCGGCCGCTTGACGCGCTTCAACAAGAAATTCGCCGGCTTCGTTAAGTAGGCCTCGGCACATCCGGCAATAAAAAAGGCGGCCAATGGCCGCCTTTTTTATTTCCTTTGTGCCTGCTTCAGGCCTTGCCGCCGAAGACCTGTTCCAGCCGGCTCCAATGCCCGTGCGCACCGGACGAGCCCTCACGTCCGCTGCTGAACAGCACTTCATCCAGCCGCGCGATGCGGCGATAGAGACTTTCGCTGCGCACCAGAAGATCGCGTAGCGCCGCCGGCAGAAGTTCTTCGCTGCTTTGGCTGGGCGTACCCAGACAGATTTCTTTCGAGCCCAGGCGATATCGGTTGGAGCTGGCGATATGCGGCTCCATATCGCCCTCATGAACGGCGCGCTGCACCAGCAGCCAGCTTGCCGCCTGCATCATGCGGGTGGTGACGCGCATGCTTTCGCCGGCATAGAGGATGGCGCCTTTGCGTGACAGCGCGCGTGCTTCGGCGCGGCCGGGGCCATCGAGATAGCGCGCGGTTTCTTCCACCAGCGCCATGCCTTCATCGAAGGTGCGCGAGAAAAGTGCTGAACTGGTGAAAGAGCCGGAGGCGGGCAGGCTCCGCACATTCTCGCTATCGCCCTGCCGCATGAAGTCTCCGAACCATTTTGCGGCCGCGACGCTAGCAAGATGCGGGGCCAACGCAAAGCATTACTGTTGGTAAATCGCGGAATTTCGATTCCGCTCGCGATTCATGATGTGCATATTAACTTAACGACCATCAACGTTTGAAAAAATTCTCCGCCGCCGATTTGGTCGCTTGCCGCGCTGCGATCGCGCTTTTGCAACGCGCAATTTCTTCTTCGAGACGCGCGATGCGCGCTTCCAGCTCATGCGCGGACAGCGCGGAGATGTCTTCTCCTAGTTGAATCTCAGGCGGCTTCTTGCGTGGTGCCAGATCATCCAAATCCATCGCCGGTTCCTTGGCGCTACGTGTTACAAGGGTTAATCTGCTGCGCACTCTGTTCGCTTGCAAGTTGATCCATGAAAGCAATCCTTCTTAAAGAACCCGGCGTCGCCTATCGCCTGACATTGGACGAGGTTCCGACACCGCAGCCGGGCCCGCGTGAAATCCTGATCAAAGTCGATGCAGCCGGTGTTAACCGCGCCGATCTGCATCAGGCCCACGGCGCTTATCCGCCGCCGCCCGGCGCGCCCGATACGCTGGGCATGGAAGTCTCCGGCCATATCGCCGCCGTCGGCGATGATGCGGCGCCGTACAAAGTCGGCGACGCGGTTGCAGCGCTCCTGGGCGGCGGCGGTTATGCCGAATATGCACTGGCGCGGATCGAACACACACTGCCTCTGCCGCCCACGCTGGATGTGATCGAGGCGGCCGCCCTGCCCGAGGCCTTGTTCACCGCCTGGACCAATATCGTGGACACGGGCCGGCTCAAGCCGGGCGAAACCCTGCTGGTCCATGGTGGCACCAGCGGCATCGGGGTGATCGCCGTTCAGATGTTCGCACGCCTTGGCCATACAGTGTTCGCCACCGCCGGCAGCGATGAGAAATGCCGCCTGTGCGAACAGCTGGGGGCCGCGCGCGCAATCAATTATCGGAGCGAAGATTTTGTCGCCGCCACCCAAGAGGTCACCGGCGGCAAAGGCGTGGACGTCATCCTGGACATGGTCGGCGGCGACTATGTTCAGCGCAACATGAGCGCGGCAGCGATCTGGGGCCGCATCGTCAACATCGCCTATCAGAACGGCGCCCGCCTCGCGCTCGATCTCAATCCCCTGCTGCGCAAGCGGCTGACCCTGGCGGCGACCACACTGCGGGCGCGGACCGTGGCGGAAAAGGGTGCCATCCGCGAGGCGCTGGCGGCTGAGGTCTGGCCTTTGGTCGCCGCCGGACAGATCCGGCCCGTGGTGGACCGGCGGTTCCCGCTGGCGCAGGCCCAGAAGGCCCATGAATATATGGAAAAAACCGGTCCGACGGGGAAAATCCTGCTTGTTCCCTGACCCCCTCCGCCCGCCACGCGGGCAAGCCCGCTAGCGGGCATCTCCCCCTGCCATTGCTGCGCAAGCAGGGGGAGAAATCCTTTGCCTTCCATCGGGGGGGTCGGTAAAACGTCAGCCTTCCTCGACAATTCATCATCGAGCGAAGGGACGGGCCGGAAAGGCCCGCCCGGGACGAAAGGATTATTGCCATGGCCGCCGACACCAAACCGCTGATGCCCAAAGCCACCGCCGTCTGGCTGGTGGATAATACCGCGCTCACTTTCGAGCAGATCGCCGATTTCTGCGGCCTGCATCCCTTGGAAGTGAAAGGCATCGCCGACGAGGATGTGGCCAAGGGCATCAAGGGCATGGACCCGGTCTCTTCCGGCCAGCTCACCCGCGAGCAGATCGAAGAAGCGGAGAAGAATCCCAAGCTGCGTCTCAAGATGGCGCCGCCCAAGCACAAGATGCCGAATGTGCGCCTGAAGCGGGCGCCCCGCTACACGCCAGTGTCCAAGCGTCAGGACAAGCCCGACGCCGTCTATTGGATTATCCGTAACCACCCCGAATTCGCCGACGCCGACATCATCAAGCTGGTCGGCACCACCAAGGCGACCATCCAGAAGATCCGCGAGCGCTCGCACTGGAATGCCACCAACATCAAGGCGGTGGACCCGGTGACCTTGGGTCTTTGCTCGCAGCTGGAATTGGACCTCGCCGTCAGCCGCGCCGCCGCCAAGCATGAACGCGCCCAGAAGCGCGCCGCCAAGAAAGGCGCCACTTTGAAGCCGGTGAGCGAAAGCCTGGCGCCTGCCGCGCCCGAGACACCGGCCGGCGAGCTTCCCCCCGACGGTGATGAGTGGAAGCTGTCCAGCGAGCTTGAGCAGGACTGATTATTCGGCGCGGTTCTTTTTGGCGGCTGGCGTCGAGCGCGCGTGCTAACGCACGCTCGGCGTGACGCTCCTAGCCGACGACCAAAATTCCTCGCGCCTTATTACAGATATCTGAGGGCGATAAAGCCCAGCACGACCAGCACAAGAAACGCCACCAGCGCGATCTCGAGATATTTGTCGAGCAACTCCTTCGCCTTCTCGCCGAAGAAGTGCACCAGAAGCCCCTCCAGCACGATGAAGCGCAGCGAGCGCGTCACCGCCGAATAGGCCATGAAGAGAAAGAACGGCACCCCGGCCAGTCCCGAGGCAATTGTCACGATCTTGTAGGGCACCGGCGTCAGGCCTTGAACCATGATCAGATAGGCGCTTTCGCTGTAGCGCTGCCGCAGCGCCTCCACTTGCTCCAAGGGAATGTGCAGGACGCCGATCAACCACAGACCCAGCGTGTTCCAGAACAGGGCGCCGATGGCATAGCCCAGCATGCCGCCCATGATCGACCAGAAAGCGCACCAGGCCGCCAGCCGGAAAGCGCGGCGGCGGTCCGCCAGCATCATGGGGAGCAGCATCACATCCGGCGGGATGGGGAAAAATGACGCTTCTGCGAAGGCAAAGGCCGCCAGCGCCCACCACGCATTGCGGCCCTGGGATTTCTCCAGCATCCAGGCGTAAAGCGCGCGCAGGCCGCGCGGCTTCGGTGCGTCTGGAATGGGCGTGGAGTCCATGGCACCGCTTCTAGCAAGCTTCTCCGGTTTGGCAAATCGGAAGCGCTCATCAACCTTGCCGTTCGAGAGCGCTTTCACTAGCGTGCCCGATCATGGCGAAAGCGCGCAAAAGCAAGAAGAAAAAGATCGGCCCGGCCGAGAAAAAGCCGGCCAGGAAACTTGCCCGCGCCAAAACCATCAAGCCGGCCCGCGCAAAAGCCACGAAGAAAGCGCCGCCAAAGCCGCTTTTACGCCTTGCCCCGCCGCGCGTGCGCGCCAAGCGCCGATTGCGTGGCTTCGCTCAGCCGCCACGCCCCAAGCGCGCATCCACCAGCCCTTATGATCAGCTGCCGCGCACGCCCGCTAATTTTCAGCCGCTGACCCCGCTTTCCATGCTGGAGCGGGCAGCATCGACCTTTCCCGATCATCCGGCGGTGATCCATGGCAATCAGCGTCTGACGTATGCGGATTTCTATCGCCGCTGCCGCAAGCTCGCTTCAGCCTTGAGGACACGCGGCATCGGCAAAAACGATACCGTGGCGGCCATGCTGGCCAACACGCCGGCGATGCTGGAGGCTCATTACGGCGCGCCGATGGCGGGCGCGGTTCTGAATGCGCTGAACACCAGGCTCGATGCTCAGTCCATCGCCTTTATGCTGGAGCATGCCGAAGCGAAGCTGCTCATCACCGACCGCGAATTCGCCGCCACCGTGGGCGAAGCTCTCAAGCTTCTCAAAGATCCGCCTTTGGTGATCGATTATGACGATCCGGAATTTCCCCAAAGCGGTGCCAAGCTTGGCGAAGACTATGAAGCCTTCGTCACGGAGGGCGACGCCGATTTCGCCTGGGAGATGCCGGGCGATGAATGGGACGCGATCTCGCTGAACTACACCTCAGGGACCACCGGCAATCCCAAAGGCGTCGTCTATCATCATCGCGGCGCGGCCTTGATGGGCTACAGCAATGTGCTGGCCGGCAATATGGGCCGCCATCCCGTGTTGCTGTGGACCCTGCCCATGTTCCATTGCAATGGCTGGTGCTTTCCTTGGACTTTGTCGGTGGTGGCCGGAACGCATGTCTGTCTGCGCTGGGTCAGGGCGGGGGCGATCTATCAGGCCATTGCCGAGCACAAGGTCACGCATCTGTGTGGTGCGCCCATCGTGATGTCCACCTTGCTGGACGCCACGGCGCAGGAGCGCAAACCGCTTCCCAACCGCGTCACATTCCTGGTGGCCGCCGCGCCGCCGCCGGAATCGGTATTGGCGGGCATGGCAGACGCGGGTTTCGACATCGTGCATGTCTATGGCCTCTCCGAAGTCTATGGCCCGGCCGTGGTCAATGAATGGCAAGAGGTCTGGAACGGTCTCGACAGCGCGGCGCGGGCCCAGCGCCAGGCGCGCCAGGGCGTGCGCTATCACGCGCTGGAAGATCTGGCCGTGATGGACCCGCAGACCATGGAACGCGTGCCGCCCGACACGCTGGGCGAAGTGATGTTCCGCGGCAATGTGGTGATGAAGGGCTATCTTAAGAATCCGGACGCCACCCGCGCCGCGTTCGCCGGCGGCTGGTTTCATTCCGGCGATCTGGGCGTGATGTACGAAGATGGCTATATCCAGCTTAAGGACCGGTCCAAGGACATCATCATCTCCGGTGGCGAGAATATTTCCTCCATCGAGATCGAGAATGTCCTGAACCGCCATCCCGCCGTGCGTTTTGCCGCGGTGGTGGCCAAGCCCGACGCCAAATGGGGCGAGACGCCTTGCGCTTTTGTGGAGAAGCGGCCCGGTCATGACGCGGTGAGCGAAGAAGATATTATGTCCTTCTGCCGCCAGCATCTGGCGAAATACAAGACGCCCCGCTTCCTGGTCTTCACGGAATTGCCCAAGACCAGCACCGGAAAGATCCAGAAATTCACGCTGCGCGAACGCGCCAAGGCCCTATGAGCAGTCCCTTGAGCGGCGAGGCCAAGGCAGGCCGTCTCGCGCTCACTTTCATTTTCATCACCATGCTGATCGACACGATCGGCCTGGGCATCATTATTCCCGTATCGCCCGGGATCATTGCCCAACTGACGCACGAAAATCTGTCGGGCGCGGCACGCTGGGGCGGCTGGCTGTTCTTTTCTTATGCGCTGATGCAGTTCCTCTGTGCGCCGTTGATCGGCAATCTGTCGGACCGCTTCGGCCGGCGGCCGGTTCTGATCCTGTCGCTGGTGATGCTGGGGGTGGATTATCTGATCACCGGCCTCGCTCCCACCATCACTTTGCTGTTCGTGGGCCGCATCCTGTCCGGCATGGCGGGGGCCGCCTATCCCACCGCCAATGCCTATATCGCCGACATTTCGCCGCCCGAAAAGCGCGCCGCGAATTTCGGGCTGGTGGGGGCGGCGTTCGGCGTGGGCTTTGTGCTGGGACCGGCGGTCGGCGGCTTTGTGGGCGAGCATTTTGGCCTTCGCGCGCCCTTTTTCGTCGCTGCCGGCTTCTCGTTCGCCAATGCCCTGTTCGGGCTTTTGGTGCTCCATGAGTCCCTGCCGCCCGAACGGCGCCGGCGTTTCGAATTATGGCGCGCCAATCCGTTGGGCTCGCTCAAGGCCCTGTCGCATTTTCCGCAATTGGCGATGCTCTTGGCCGTATTGGTGCTGGTGCAGTTCGCGCACGATTCCCTGCCTTCGACCTGGACCTATTACACCATGCTGAAATTCGGCTGGGGGCCGGGCGATGTGGCCTGGTCTCTAGTCGCCATCGGAATTTTGACGGCATTTTCTTTTGCCGTACTGCCCAGACTGGTCGTGCCGCGCATCGGCGAACGCGACGCGGTCTATGTGGGCTTCCTGTTCGGAACAGTGGCCTATCTGGGTTATGCGCTGGCGAGCAAGGCCTGGCTGTTCTACGCCTGGATGATTCCTTTCACTGTGGGCAGTGTTGGCGGCCCGGCGCTCAACGCCATCATGTCTCACAGCGTGCCGCCTACCGAGCAGGGCGAGTTGCAAGGCGCGAGCTCCAGCGTCACCAGCCTGACGTCGGTGATTGCGATGTGGGCCATGCCCACACTGTTCGCCTGGTTCACCGGAAAGGGCGCACCCATCTACTTTCCGGGCGCGTCTTTTTTCGCGGCGGCAATCTGCGAGGTTGGGGCGTTGCTGCTGTTCGCGCGGGCGATGCGCAGACGATGATTAATGGACGGCTTTCAACCGTTCCAATTCATCCTTGATTCGTAATTTTTGCTTTTTGAGCGCCGCGACCCTGGCTTCGTCCCAATCGGGGTGGGTCATTTCAGCGGCGATGATTTCTTCCAACTTCTTGTGCTGAACAGAGAGATTCTCGATCTGTCCTTCCAGTTCCATGCTTTCACCTCATCGGTTGGGCGCGAAAAAGTAAAGCACCAACACCCCCCTCTGTCACCTCAAAAAGTTTTGCAACCGAACCTCTTTCAGGACAGCCGCGCCGGATGTAAACGATGCCCATGGCACGGGCGGGCAACGACAAAAACACGGCGGAAAGGCTGGTAATTGGGCTGAGCGGCGCCTCAGGCGTGGTTTATGGCATCCGCCTTCTGGAAGCTCTTAAGGAGTTGCGAATCGAGTCGCATCTGGTGATGACCAAGCCCGCCCAGATGACCATCGGTTACGAGACCAAGCTCACACCCAAGCAGGTGGCGGCCAAGGCCGATCATGTTCACGCCATCGACGATATCGGCGCATCCATCGCCAGCGGCAGCTTTAGGACGGCGGGCATGATCGTGGCGCCTTGCTCGGTGCGCAGCATGAGCGAGATCGCAACCGGTGTGACCACCAACCTTCTCACCCGCGCCGCGGATGTGATGCTGAAGGAGCGTCGCAAACTCATTTTGATGGTGCGCGAAACGCCGTTGCATCTGGGCCATTTGCGCAGCATGGCGGCACTGACCGAAATGGGCGCGATCATCCTGCCCCCGGTTCCGGCCTTTTATGCGGAGCCGAAAACCATCTCCGATCTGGTGGACCAGATGGTGGGCCGCGCGTTAGATTTGGTGGGGTATGATTGGCCGATGAAGCGCTGGGGCGAAGATCTGCCCCGGCCGAAGCGGGACAGAAAGTCTTGAGCGGTCATGTTACCCGTCCCGATGAAGTCGCGGCACGCGCCAAGCTGGCCGCGCTGGTTCAGGAGCATCGCGATCTGGATACCGCCATCGAGGCGCTTGCGGCCTCCGGCAATGGCGATCAGCTGGCGGTGTCGCGGCTGAAAAAGCGCAAGCTGCAGCTGAAGGACGAGATCACCGAGATCAACAACTCGCTGCTGCCCGACATCATTGCCTGACCCAGGCGGCTGTCACAAAAATAGTTCTTGATTTGTTCTAAAGCCCGCGCGAGGCTTCGCCCGCTTCAAGGGAGGACAACATGATCGGCTATGTGACCATCGGCGCCAAGGACAGCGAGGCGTCGGGCAAATTCTATGACGCGGTTTTCACCGCGATGGGCGATGAGCGCAAATTCGCCGATGGCGGCTGGATCGGTTACGGCAAGGTCGGGCCGGACAAAGGTTTCACCGGCTGCCACACCATGATTTGCAAGCCGCACAACGGCAAGGAAGCCGTCGGCGGCAATGGCATCATGATCGCGTTCTTCGCGCCCAGCCGGGAAGCGGTGACGGCGGCCTACAAGGGCGGCATGGCCAATGGCGGCACCGATGAAGGCAAGCCCGGATTCCGTCCGCCAGAAGCGACGTCCGGTTTCTTCGGCGCCTATCTGCGCGATCCTACCGGCAACAAGATCTGCGTCTTTAACGCGAGCTAGGCTGGGGTCAGTTCGCTCAAGCGTTTCTCGATTGCGGTGAGCGCGGTCCCGGCATTGCCCGTGTCGGGGCCGCCTGCTTGCGCCATGTCGGGGCGGCCGCCGCCGCCCTTGCCGCCCAAGGCTTCCGCACCCAGTCGCACCAGATCGACCGCACTGATGCGGGCGGTGAGATCATCGGTCACGCCCACCACCAGCGACGCCTTGCCGTCAGCAGTGGCGACAAAGGCCACCACACCGGAGCCCAGCTTGGCTTTGGCTTCATCGGCGAGGCCTTTGAGGTCCTTGGCCGCAACGCCTTCGATACTGCGCAGGACGGTCTTGATACCGGCAATGGTCTTGATGCCGTCGTCGGCGCCGGATTTGGCCGGACCGGCCAGGGCCAGCGCCTTCTTGGCTTCCGTCAATTCACGCTCCAGTCGCCGCCGCTCTTCCGATAGAGCCGCGACCCGGCCTGGCAAATCGCTGGCTTGGGTCTTGAGCGCCGCCGCGGCTTCGCGGGCCAGTTCGGCCTGGTGCGAGAGATAGCGGCGCGCGCCTTCCGAGGTCAGCGCTTCGATACGGCGCACGCCCGCCGCCACCGCGCTTTCGGACAGAATGGTGAAGATGCCGATATCGCCCAGGCGGCGCACATGGGTGCCGCCGCACAATTCGACCGAATAGGCTTTCGGGTCGTCGAGATCATCGCCCATGGTCAATACGCGCACTTCGTCGCCGTATTTTTCGCCGAACAAGGCTTCGGCGCCGGCGGCGATGGCCTGATCGGTGGGCATCAGCCGCGTGGAGGTGTCGCTGTTCTGGCGAATGATCTCATTCACCTGGGCTTCGATGCGCTCCAACTCCTCTGTAGTCACGGGCTTGGGATGCGAGAAGTCGAAGCGCAGCCGGTCGGGCGCTACCAAAGAGCCCTTCTGGCTGACATGCGGTCCCAGCACGCGCTTCAAGGCGGCATGCAACAGATGGGTGGCGGAGTGATTGGCGCGGGTGGCGCGGCGGCGCTCGCGATCGACCTTCAGATCCACCGCATCGCGCACCGAAAGCGAGCCGCGCGTCACCTCGACCACATGCACATGCATGGAGCCCAGCTTTTTCAGCGTGTCCGTCACCTTGCCTTCGGCCTTGGCGGACAACATCAGGCCGGTGTCGCCCACCTGACCACCGGATTCGGCATAGAACGGCGTCTGGTTGGTGAGGATTTGTACCGTCTCGCCGACGGCAGCGCTCTTCACTTGCTGATTGTCTTTGAGGATCGCCAGGATCTCGCCTTCCGCTTCCTCGGCGTCATAGCCCAGAAATTCCGTGCGCCCGACCTGGTCGAACACCGCGAACCATTGCGCTTCATTGGCGGCTTCGCCCGAACCCGCCCAATTGGCGCGAGCTTCGGCGCGCTGCTTTTCCATCGCGAATGTGAAGCCATCCTGGTCGACCGCGATGCCGCGCGCGCGTAAGGATTCCTGCGTCAGATCGAGCGGGAAGCCGTAGGTGTCATAGAGCTTGAACGCGACATCGCCGGTGAGACGGTCGCCTTCCTTCATGCCCAAAGTGGCTTCATCCAAAAGCTTGAGGCCGCGCGCCAGGGTCTCGCGGAAGCGGATTTCCTCCAGCTTCAAGGTTTCGGCGATTAACGCTTCGGCGCGTTTCAATTCCGGATAAGCGGCGCCCATCTCGGCCATCAGGGTCGGCACCAGCCGATGCATCAAGGGGTCCTTGGTGCCTAGCAAGTGGGCGTGCCGCATGCCGCGCCGCATAATGCGGCGAAGCACATAGCCGCGCCCTTCATTGGACGGCAGCACGCCGTCGGCGATCAGGAACGAGGTCGAGCGCAAATGATCGGCGATGATGCGGTGGCTGAACACCGCATCGCCGTCGGGCTTGACGCCGGAAGCCTCGACCGAGGCCGCGATCAGATGGCGGAAAAGATCGGTTTCGAAATTGCTGGTGACCCCCTGGAGCACGGTGGAGATGCGCTCCAGCCCCATGCCGGTATCGATGGAGGGCTTGGGCAGATTGAGCCTGGTCTCCTTGTCGACCTGCTCATACTGCATGAACACCAGATTCCAGACTTCGACAAAACGGTCGCCATCTTCCTCGGGCGAGCCCGGCGGTCCGCCCCACACGCTTTCGCCATGGTCGTAGAAGATTTCCGAACAGGGGCCACAGGGGCCGGTATCGCCCATGGACCAGAAATTGGCATTGGTGCCGATGCGGATGATTTTTTCATCCGGCAGGCCCGCGATCTTGCCCCAAAGGCCGAAGGCTTCATCGTCGGTGGCATAGACGGTAACCGACAACTTCTCCTTGGGCAGACCCAGATCCTTGGTCAGGAATTCCCAAGCAAATTTGATCGCATCTTCCTTGAAATAATCGCCGAAGGAGAAATTCCCCAGCATTTCGAAGAAGGTGAGATGGCGGGCGGTGTAGCCGACATTGTCCAGGTCATTGTGCTTGCCGCCGGCGCGCACGCATTTCTGCGATGTGGTGGCGCGCACATAGGGGCGCTTTTCCGTGCCGGTGAAGATGTTCTTGAACTGCACCATGCCCGCGTTGGTGAAGAGCAAGGTGGGGTCGTTGCGCGGCACCAGCGGCGAAGACGCGACCACGGCGTGACCGTTGCGGGCAAAATAATCCAGGAAACTGGAGCGGACGTCGGAAAGGCTTTTCATAGGGTTAGCTTCTAGAGCAAGTTGGGGCCAGATTGAACCGCTGCGCCGGAGGGATTTTGCGGCGTAGGCAGGAGAAGGGCGCAGATCGTAGCTTGGCCCTACGGACAAGCCCTTCGACGAACCTACGATGCAAAAGACCCCGTGCAAAAGACCCCGACCCCTTAAGGGGTTGGGTTGCGGTGGGCGCCCGCGGCGTCGCCGCGCTCGACCGTATTGGCGATACGCTCTTCGCACGGCTCCTGGCGGATCACCTCACCGCAACCCAACGCTGCGGTTTCAATCTGGCCCCAGCTTGCTCTCGCCGGGCGGCCCAAAACTTGTCATCTGGGGCGCATTGCATGGCGGAATGGCGAAAAAACAGAAGGCGCCCCTCGCGGGAGCGCCAGGAGCGTCGGCGCGAGCCGGAGCGACCGACAAAAAACAGAAGGCGCTTCCTTCCGGAAGCGCCTTCTGCCGAGGAGTCAAATCCGACTGCGAAACGGATGTGACTCGAACTATTTGGCCGGAATTTACTCCTCCTCGGCCTCGGCTTTTTCGTCCTCGCCGTGGGCGATGGCCTGGCCGAGTTGGCCTGCCTGGCCCCGGATCGCTTTTTCGATGCTCTGGGCGATGTCCGGATTGGACGCCAGAAACGTCTTGGCGGCCTCACGGCCTTGGCCGATGCGGGAACCGTCATAGGAGAACCAGGAACCCGATTTCTCCACGATACCAGCCTTCACGCCCAGATCGACCAGCTCGCCGACCTTGGAGATGCCCACGCCGTACATGATGTCGAACTCGACCTGCTTGAAGGGCGGCGCAACCTTGTTCTTGACCACTTTCACGCGGGTCTGGTTGCCCACCACTTCGTCCCGGTCCTTGATCGCGCCGATGCGGCGGATGTCCAGGCGCACGGAAGAATAGAATTTCAGGGCATTACCGCCTGTGGTCGTCTCCGGATTGCCGAACATGATGCCGATCTTCATGCGGATCTGATTGATGAAAATCACGATGGTGTTCGACTTTGAGATTGACGCGGTGAGCTTGCGCAGGGCCTGGCTCATCAGACGCGCCTGAAGGCCGGGGAGTGAATCCCCCATCTCGCCTTCCAGTTCGGCCTTGGGGGTCAGCGCCGCCACCGAGTCCACCACTACGATGTCCACGCCACCGGAACGCACCAGCGTGTCGGTGATTTCCAGCGCCTGCTCGCCGGTGTCGGGCTGGGAAATCAGCATTTCGTCGATGTCCACGCCCAGCTTCCTGGCATAGACGGGATCCAGCGCATGCTCGGCATCGACATAGGCGGCGATGCCGCCCTTCTTCTGGGCTTCCGCCACGGCATGCAGAGCCAAAGTGGTCTTGCCCGAGGATTCCGGGCCGTAAATCTCGATCACGCGGCCGCGCGGCAGGCCGCCGATGCCCAGTGCGATGTCCAGCCCCAGCGAGCCGGTTGAGACCGCGTCCGCCGCGACGCCCAGGTCCTTGCTGCCCAGCTTCATCACCGAGCCCTTGCCGAAGGCGCGGTCGATCTGGCTCAGCGCTGCTTCCAGCGCCCGCTTGCGGTCCTGACTATCTTCCTTGGAAACCACTCGTAACGCCGCCTGTGACATGCCTGTCTCCCGGTTATTTCACAGCGCCCGCCGATCCCCAAGCGAATCCCAAGCCGCGATGTGATAAGCCGAAAGTACACGCTTTGTTCTCATTTGCAAGATACTGGCTAAAGCTATGTTATAGCTATGAAATACTATATGTTGTTCCCACACTGTTCCTATTGCCCAAGGCCGGGCGCGGGGACTAGGTTCCCTAGCCTAAAACTGAGCCTGGATAGAGCGTCGATTCTGCAAATCAGGAGGGAAGATGGCACGCATCAATTATGTCGAACTGCCGGCCGCCAACATCGCCGCGGCCAAGGAATTCTATGCCGGCGCGTTCGGCTGGTCGCTGACCGATTTCGGTCCGACTTATGCCGCGACCATGACCGGCGATGTCGATCTGGGGCTTCAAGGCGATCGCGCCGATGCCACGGCAAGCCCTTTGCCGGTGATCGATGTCGATGACCTGGAAGCCGCGCTTGCCGCCGTGACCAAAGCCGGCGGACGGATCGTCAAGCCGATCTTTTCGTTTCCCGGAGGACGCCGCTTTCACTTCCTCGATCCCAACGGCAATGAGCTGGCGGCGGTCAAGACGGACTGACGATGGCTTATCTCTTTTCCTACGGCACGCTGCAGCAGGAGAGTGTGCAGATGGCGTCTTTCGGGCGGCGGCTGAAAGGGGCGCCTGACGTCCTGCCCGGCTGGCGGCGGGAAATGGTGGAGATCACCGACGCCGATGTGTTCGCTTTAAGCGGCGAGCGCTGCCATCCCATTCTGGTGCCGGGCCAACCTTCAGACGAAGTCGAAGGCATGGTGTTCGAGATCACAGACGAAGAACTTGCGTCCGCCGACCGTTACGAAGTCGCCGATTACAAGCGCGTTTCCGTGACGCTGAAATCGGGCGTCGAAGCTTGGGTGTATGTCCAAGCGTAATTATTGATCCGCCACGTTGCCGAAGACCGTGACGCATTGCTGATAGCTGCGCACGAACATGCCTTGCTGGGTGGCGGCATCGAAACCATGGCCGTCGGCGTCTTGCCTCGCCACGGCGGCGCAGAAAGGATTGACGCCGGCTTGCGCGGTCTGGGCGGGAGCCGCCGTTGCGGCTTGCGCGACCGGCCGCGGCGCACTTTGCGGCATCGGTTGGGGCGCCGCCTCGGCGGCCGCTTGCGCCTTATCGCCGGCCGTATCGTCCAGACCAATAAAGCTCATATTGCGCGACCAATCAGCATCGGTGCAGGCGCTTAAGAGCGAGACGGCGGCAAGCGCCAGGACGAGACGGATTTTCATGAGCGCGACTTTAGCGGTCCTTAAAGCGCGCGCAAGCGATCAGGCTTTGCGCGGACCATAAGAGCCTGATTTTCTGAGGTGGAATCGCCTGCGCCGGAGGGATTTTGGGGCGTGGGCAGGAGAAGTGCGAAGCCCGTAGCAAGCCCTACGGGCGAGCGCTTCGACGAACCCACGGCACAAAAGACCCCGGCCCTGCGGGTTGTGTTCTGGTGGGCGCCCGCGGCGTCGCGGCGCTTGACCGATGGACTATAGCATCGCTCTTCGCACCGCTCCTGGCGGATCGCCGCCCCAGAACACAACGCAGGCTGTTTCCACCTCAGAAAATCAGGCTCTAGCCGCGCCCGACAGCACTTCCTTCACCTTGGCCGCCAGTTGTTTCAGGCCGAAAGGCTTGGGCAGGAAATGCAGGTCCGAGGCGTTCTCGTCATTGCGGCGGAATGCCTCTTCGGCATAGCCGGACATGAAAATCACCGCCAGATCGGGCTTCAAGGCCTTGACGTAGCGAACCATGGTCGGCCCGTCCATGTTGGGCATCACCACATCGGTGATGAGCAGATGGATTTCCTCCGCGCCGGATTTGACGATCTCCAGCGCTTCCTCGCCGCCGCTGGCTTCCAGCACGCGATAGCCGCGCAGGCGCAAGGCACGCGCGGCGAAGCTTCTGACGGCGTCTTCGTCTTCCACCAGAAGGATCGTGTCCTGACCGGTGACATCGCGGGCCACCGGCGCCTGGACCTCGACTGCCGGCGCGCTCAATTCCACGTGATGACGGGGCAGATAGATCTTGAAGCTGGTGCCGCGCCCGACCTCGCTGTCCACGGTGATGAAGCCGCCGGATTGCTTGACGATGCCATAGACGGTGGCGAGACCGAGACCCGTGCCCTGCCCCACCGGCTTGGTGGTGAAGAAGGGATCGAAGATCTTGCCCATATGCTCCGGTGAAATGCCGGTGCCGGTATCGGCGACTTCGATCTTCACATAATCGCCCGCCGGCATGATGGCGGTGCCCAGTGCCTGCGGCTGCAGCACTTTTTCATTGGCGGTGGCGATCGTCACTCTGCCCCCGTCGGGCATGGCGTCGCGGGCATTGACCACCAGATTGATGACGGCGTTCGAAAGCTGCGTCTCGTCGGCGTGAACCGGCCAGAGTTCGGGGCCGTTCTCCAGCCGAAGCTCGATCCCCTCGCGCAACAGCCGGCGCAGCATCTGCGCCAACTCGCCGACCACATCGGCCAGCGCCAGCACCTTGGGCTGCATGGTCTGCTTGCGGCTGAAGGCCAGAAGCTGGCCCACCAGGGTCGCGGCGCGCAGCGCGTTTTGATGCACCTCGTTCAATTCCTTGAAGGAGGGGTCGCCGGCGGCGTGCCGCATCAAGAGGAATTCGCAATTGCCGATGATGACGGTGAGAAGATTGTTGAAATCGTGCGCCACACCGCCCGCCAGCTGGCCTACCGCCTGCAGCTTCTGGGATTGCGCGAATTTGGTTTCCAGCGCCTTCTGTTCGGAGACGTCGGCGAGATACAGCACCACGCCGCCGGGCATGGCGGTGGCGGACATTTCCGCCATGCGCTCGCCCAGCCGCAGTTCGATTGGCCGCACCGACGCGTCACCCCGCGCGGTCGAAGCGATCAAAGTGCGCAGCGGCGCGCGATCGGCTTCGTCCAGAAGCGCCGCCAGATCGCGGCCCGTGAGATTGCCGGAAAGGTTGAAGAATTTTGCAAAGGCCGGGTTGGTGTCGCGCAACTGGCCATTGGGCTCGACAAAGGCGATGCCGATGGGGGCGCTGGTGAAAAGGTCGTTCTGGATTTTTCCCGGCATAACGGCGACCGGCGCCGCCGGGGCTACGGGTTCAGGGCGTGGCTGGGCGGGCGGTGCCTCGGTCGCGGCCAGACGCGGTGAAAACCACCAGACGGTGCGCTGGTCCTTCAAGGGACGCACGGCGGCGACCAGCTCCAGCCCCGGACGCACGGCAAAGCTTTCCTCGCGGGGCCGGCCTTCGGCGGCATCGCGCGCCAGGCGATAGAGCACGCCGCTGGAGGGCTCACCCGCCAGCGCCAGTTCGGGCGGGGCGGCACTTTCATTGTCCTTGGCACCCGCCATGCGGCGATAGACAGGATTGCAGTCCAGCACCGCGCCATCGGGACCGGTGATGGCCCAGGCAACATTGGCCCTGGCCGCGGCTTCGGCCACGCGCCGGGCGTCCTCCGTCTTGAGGCCGTCGCGCGGCCAGACTGCATAGATCAAAAGTGACGCCACCGCGCCGATGCCGCCCAAAAGCGCATAACCGGCAAATCCGGCCTTCTCGGGCTGTGACAAGGCGATACCGGCAGCGGCCACGGCCACCGCCGCGAAGGCGATGGCAGCCCAGCGCCAGGCGCCGGCGGGGACACCGAAAGCGAGGGTTGAAAGGGTGCGGGAGGCCTGCATCAACCGCACTTTACAAGATTCGGTTAACGAATGGTTTCCGGTCCGTAAACCATTGCATCGGCTACTTAATTTCTATGCAACTTCCGGCTGCCCTCATGCAGCGAAGCGGTAGGGCAAGCCCGCCCTCAAGGAGCGAAGCGACAGGGCGTAAAAGACCAATCAACGGCGCGCCATCGCGCCGCCTGCCCTCATACAGCGAAGCGGTAGGGCATCAAAAAAATCAGCGGCGCAACGCGCCGCTGAGTCGCATGACATAGCCGATCACTTGCGCCACGGCCTTGTAGTGTTCGGGCGGCACGGCCTCGTCGACCTCCACACTGGCATGGAGCGCGCGCGCCAGGGGCGGATTCTCGATCACGGGCACGTCGTTCTCTTCGGCCACGGCGCGGATGCGCAAGGCCAGTGCATCCACGCCCTTGGCGACGCAGATCGGTGCCGCCGTCTTGCCGGATTCGTATTTCAGCGCCACCGCATAGTGGGTCGGGTTCATGATCACCACCGTGGCGGTCGGCACCGCATTCATCATGCGCTTCCTGGCGCGTTCCTGACGGATCTGACGCACCTTGGCTTTGACGGCGGGATCGCCTTCATTCTGGCGATATTCTTCCTTGATCTCCTGCTTGGACATGCGATTGCGCTGCATGAAGCGGAAACGCTGCAGGAAATAATCGAGCCCCGCGATCACCAGCAGCGCCGAGAGCGATGCCATCAGAACTTTGAACAGCAGGTGGTTCATGTCGCCCACCACGCCGCCAGGCGACTGGGTGAGCACCGCTTCCAGCGCGCCGCGCTCGGGCCAGAGTTGAGTCCAGATCGCCATGCCCACGATGGCGATCTTGATCAGCCCCTTGAGCAGATTCATCCAGCCTTCCGGCCCGAACATGCGCGCCAGCCCCCGGGGGATCGAAAGCTTGGAGAAGTCCGGCTTGATCTTGTCGGGCACGAGGGCGGGACGGCTCTGCACCACATGGCCAGCAAGACTGGCCAGGACCATCACGCCCATGAAAGGCGCCAGGATCAACGCCACATGCAGCAACAGGCCGCGCATCATAGAAGCCAGACCGGCACCATCCACCGACATCTGCTCCGGCTGTTCGATGAACATGGTGAGGAGCTTGGCGATAGCAAGCGCGGTGGAATGACCGAACATGGCGATGGCCAAGGTGCCGCCCGCCAGGAGCACGAAAGACGTAACTTCCGAGGATTTGACGATGTCGCCGGACTCGCGCGCCTGTTCGAGCCGTTTGGATGTCGGCTCTTCGGTCTGCTGCGATTTATCCTGTTCGTCAGCCATGCTTTTTTAATCGCCTACCGCTTCGCTATATGAGGCTAGAGAAAGATTCCCATCGATGTCGTGTAGTAGTTCAGGAACAGCGTGATCATCGATCCCAGCATCGCCAGCATGATGACGAAGCCGCAAAGAATGTTGATCGGGACGGCGACGAAGAAGACCTGCAATTGCGGCATCAGCTTCGCCAGAATGCCCAGCGCGGCATAGACCGCGAAGCCGAACACCAGGAACGGCGCCGCCAGCTGGAAGCCCAGCGCGAAAGACGACGACACCAGCTTGATCACCAGCTGCGCCATGTCGCCGGTGGGAAGATGCCCGCCCGGCGGCAGCATCCGGTAGCTGCCCGCGATGGCGCCGATCGCCAGATGATGCAGATCAGTGAGGAAGATCATCAAAGTGCCGAGCAGGGTGAGGAAATTGCCCACCACCGCGCCCTGGGTGTTCTGGGTGGGATCAACCGTCTGGGCGTAAGCCAGGCCGATCTGTGACGCGATCAGAAAGCCCGCCACCTGCAGCGCGCTCATGATGACCGCGGCCATGGCACCCACCAGCACACCCGCGGTGATTTCCTGGCCGATCAGAATGGCCAGGGAGACAAAGGTTTGCGGGCTCTGGGCGGAATAAGCGCTTTGCACGGTGGGCATCAGCGCTAGCGAGACCGCCAGCGCCAGCACCAGGCGCACGCGCGCCGGCACACCCATGGTGCCAAAGCCCGGCAGCAGCATCAGCATGGCGCCGACGCGGGCAAACACCAGAAGATAGGTGAGAATGACGCCGGAAAAATTGGCGAGTTCGATATGCACGGCGGCTAATAGGCCGCGATGCGGGTGGCGATATCGGTCATCAGGCTGCCCAAAGCCGCGCCCGCAAAAGGCAGCGCGATCAGGAGCACGACAAAAACCGCCACGATCTTGGGCACGAACACCAGGGTCTGTTCCTGAATCTGGGTCAATGCCTGGAGAAGACCGATTCCGAGGCCGATCACCAGGGACGTGATCATGGCGGGCGCGATCACTTCCAAAAGCACCAGCATGGAAGAACGGGCAAAATCGATGGCGGTAGCGGGATCCATGTTCTTTTCCTTATTCCTCACCCTTCGACGGGCTCAGGGTGAGGAGAAATTCTCATGCCGAACTTGTCGAAGCAGGAGGCAAATTATATCGGCATGCTCATGATGGACTGGTACGCGGCCACGACCTTGTCGCGCACCGCCACCACCGTATCGAGGGTGAGTTCGGCGGCGTTCACGGAATTGACCACGTCCACGATATTGGCCTTGCCCGCGACCTGCCCTTGTGCGGCTTGTTCGCCTTGGCGAATGGTGGTGATGGAATCCTTCACCGCGCCGGTGAGAAAATCCGAGAAATTCTGGCCCGGCAGATCGGCGGGCGCCACGCCGGGTGCGCTGGAGGCCTGCGCCATGCGGGCAGCGTTTTGGTATGCGGCGGCGGCAGCTGCTGGAAGGGCCATCTAAACGCTCCTTACTTATTCAGAAGATCGACGGTTTTCGCGAGCATCTGCTTGGTCGCGTCCATCACCGTCAGATCGGCCTCGAAGGAACGCTGCGCTTCGCGCATGTCCATGATTTCGATCAGGGGATCGACATTGGGCAGCTTCACATAGCCTTGCTTGTCGGCATTGGGATTGCCGGGGTCGTACTGGCTGCGAAATTCGCTCTTGTCGTTGATGGTCCTGCCCGTCTCCACCATGCTGGCGCCCAGTTCGCGGTCGAATTTGGACGTCACGGTCGAGACCTTGCGGCGATAAGGATCGGCGCCGGGCGTGGGCGAGGTGGAATCGGCATTGGCGATGTTTTCCGAGATCACCTTCATGCGGTCGGACTGGACGCGCATGCCGGAGGCGGCAACAGCCATGGCGGTCGAGAAATCCATTCTAACTCTCCTTTAAAATCAGGGTGCCCCGATGGCGGTTTTCATCATCGTCATCGCTTTGGCGTAGAGGTTGGCGGCCGCCTGGAATTGCGCCTGGGTGTCGGAGACCTTGATCATTTCCGCTTCCAGCGAAACGGCATTGCCGTTGGGGCTCGACTCCACGTCGCGGCTTTCGAAATCGTCGAATTTGCTCTGGCTGGTGGATTTGACGGCGATATGGTGCGCGTTGGTGACGGCAAGACTGGCGGCTTTATTCACCACCTGGCTGCGCATCGTCTCGTCAAAATCCAGCGCTTTCAGGTCGCGCGCCACGAAATTGGGCGTATCCGCATTGGCGACATTTTGCGCCAGCACATCCTGGCGTTGGTGCAGCCAGGACATGCGGGTGCGCAGCATGGACATCAGCGGCAGATCGGGCAGGTTCATGGCGGTAACGTTCCGTTAGCCTTCGAATGCGGGAGCATGCTGCGCCCGACATGCTTAAACGCGACTTAACGGTGGCGATTTTTGCCGGGCATTTTCTGCCCGCATTTAACGCGCGATTAAGGTTGCTACTTCTTTACTATCATCCATGGCATTCGAAATTCTGCGCTATGTCGGCGCCCTCTTCCTGGTTCTCGCTCTGATCGGCGCCGCAGGTCTTGCCGCGCGCAAATGGGGCGTGCCCGGCGTTACGCGCGCAGTGGAACAGAAAAGGCTGGCCGTGGTCGAAACACTGATGATTGGGCCGCGCCAGCGCCTTTTCATCGTGCGCCGTGACGATGTCGAGCATCTGATTTTTTCAAGCCCGGACGGATCGTGTCTGGTCGAAAACAACATTCCTCCCAAAACCGCAGCGACATGAAAACCTTAAAGCACTATCTGCCGCTGCTGGTTCTGCTGCTGGCATTGTTCGCGCCCAGCTTCGCCTTTGCCGCGCAGCTCACGCCCGCTGCCGCCAACGCCGGCGCGGCGGCCACGTCGAATTCCGGCTTTTCCATCGATTTGAACGGCAGCGGGCTTTTCACCGACCGCATGGTGCAGATCGTCGCATTGATCACTGTGCTGTCCATCGCGCCGTCGATCCTGATCATGATGACCAGCTTCGTGCGCATGGTGGTGGTGCTGTCGCTGCTGCGCACGGCGCTGGGCCTGCAGCAAAGCCCGCCCAACAGCGTACTGGTTTCGCTGGCGATGTTCCTGACTCTGTTCGTGATGACGCCGACTTTGACTGATGCCTATCACCAGGGCGTCGAGCCCATGATGAACAATCAGGTCACCGCCGAACAAGGCTTCACCGCCGCCATGGTGCCGATGAAGAAATTCATGATCGCCCATGTGCGCGACGCCGATCTCAAACTCTTTCTGGATATGGCGCACACCAAACCGTCCGCCAAGCCGGAGGACACGGCGCTGACCACGCTGGCCCCCGCTTTCATGCTGTCGGAGCTGAAACGTGCCTTCGAAATCGGCTTTCTGATCTTCGTGCCGTTCCTGATCATCGACATGGCGGTGGCCTCGATCCTGATGAGCATGGGCATGATGATGTTGCCACCGGTGATCATCTCACTGCCCTTCAAGCTGATCTTCTTCGTGCTGGTGGATGGCTGGCGCCTGATCGCCGGTTCGCTGGTCGAAAGCTATTTGCACAGCCCTCCCCACAGCTGACCCTTATTGACCAAATTTCCAGCCGGGGTAGAGAATCCCGTGCAGGGTTTGGGAGGGGTTCATGCCGCGTATTTCGCGCCTGAAGGCGTTCGTCTCGATTTTCGCTTTGCTTCCGGTTTTGAGCCTGGCAGTCCCGCCGGGACCCGCGGCCGCGCCCGTCAAAGCCGCCAAATTCCCCAAAGGTACAGGCGACGTCGCCAGCTGCCGCGCCATGGCCGGACGGGCGATCGGGCCGGACATGCGCATCGCCACCGCCGAATATGACGAGAACGGCACCACCGTGGGTAACACACAGGTAGATGTGCCGCTGTGCCGGATCGTGGGCGTGGCTTATCCCACCGCCGATTCCCGCATCGGCTTTGAAGTCTGGATGCCGCCGATGAGCGCCTGGAACGGCAAATTCCAGGCCGTGGGCTCGGGCGGTTCGGCAGGTGCGATCTCGCCTGGCCCGATGCTGACGGCGCTGAAGACGGGCTACGCCACCATGTCCACCGACAATGGGCATATCACCAATCCCGATGCGCCCAATGGCGGCAATGAGCAGACCTGGGCGCTAGGCCACCCCCAAAAAATGATCGATTTCGCCTACCGCGCCCTGCATGTCTCCACCGTGGCAGCGAAACTGGTCGTGGAGAATTTCTACGGCAAGAAAGCCAGCGAAGCCTATTTCATCGGCTGCTCGCAGGGCGGCCATCACGCGCTGATGGAAGCGACGCGCTTCCCCGACGATTATGACGGCATCGTCGCGGGCGCGCCGGCCTGGCATTGGGCCAACCAGATGATCAACGCCACCTGGAACAGCCGCGCGGCATTGAAGGACGCCACGGCCCTGACGCAAGAAAGCGCCACCCTGCTCAACCGGCGCGTGATCGCGGCTTGCGATGCGCTGGACGGCGTCAAGGATGGCGTGATCGATGATCCGCGCCAGTGCCATTTCGATCCCGCGTCGCTGACTTGCAAAACGGGCGACGCGCCGGGCGAGTGCCTGACACCGGCGCAAGTGGAAGCCGCCAACGCCATCTACAATGGCGCCAAACGCTCAGACGGCACGCCGATCTTCCAGGGCTATCCGCGCGGCAGTGAAGCGAATTGGGCGCGCATCTGGGCAGGCCCCGGGCCCGGCGGTTCGTCTTTCGATTTCTTTCGCTATTCGGTTTTCCAGGACAAGGATTTCCAGAACGCCAGCTTCGACTATGACAAGGACACCGATCGCGCTCTCAACGCGAAAGTCGTGGGCCGACAGACCGTGGCCGATGTCTATAATGTGAAGCCCGATCTGTCCGCCTTCGCGCGACATGGCGGCAGACTAATCATGTATCATGGCTGGGCGGATCAGCAGATCTCGCCCTTCGCCGCCCTGGATTTCTATCGTCAGATCGTGGCGAGCCAAGGCCAGGTGAAAACCGATTCTTTCCTGCGCCTTTTCATGCTGCCCGGCATCTATCACTGCGCCGGTGGTCCGGGCGCGGGCAATTTCGGCGCCGCCGGCCCCGCCGCCAAGGACGATGCCCAGCACGACATCGCCAAGGCGCTGGATGTCTGGGTGAGGGAGAAGAAGGCTCCTGAAACCTTCATCGGCACGCGCCTCAACGAACAGACCAGGGCGGTGGAGCGTACGCGCCTGATCTGCCGCTTCCCGCAGATCGCGAAATACAAAGGCAGCGGCGACACCGATGATGCCGCTAACTTCACCTGCGCCGCGCCGCCGGCTTGATGTTGTTCTGCCGCGTCACTTGCCCGGGATCATGACATGCGCGACCGGCGTGCCGGCCCACATGAGCCAGGGGTGCACATAGTCGAGTTTGGTGGAAAGCCCGGTGGAGCTTTCGGTCGCGTTGGGAAGAAAGACGATCATGTGGGGCAATGCCGCGTCCTGGGAAGCGCCGCCCATCTCATAGGTCGTCGCCCCGACGGGCGCGTTCAACTTGCCGCTTCGGGCGTCCGCCGCTAGCGCGCCGGCAATCTCCGCACCCGATTTCCCATCAGCGGTCAGTGCCGCGTTGCGGATCCAGAACGGATCGAGGGCTTTGGGATAGCAGTAGGAGAGAAAGCCCGTCTTGGCGACATTGGCGCTGCAAATGAAGTCGTTGGACCCTTGCCGTAACACCGCCCTGGGCGCGTGGGGCGCGTCCAGCACCACGGTGGCGCCGTCCCGGATGGATTGGGGGGCCGCCAGCAATGCGCCTTCGATCAACTTGGCCCGATTATCTGTTTCGCCCTGGGCGGCGCCCGGTCCGGCGGCAAGCATCAGCAGCGCACAAATACCTTTGGCCTTCCGTATATTTTTGAGCATCGCATTCTCCTCGTTGTTCCTTGCGGCGTTCAAATAGCTCGACAGGAGGCATCGGTCGAATTTATAGTTTTTTGTGCTCTTATAAACTTCTTGAATGATCGACACGGAAGCTCTTCGCACCTTCATCGCGGTTCATCGCCAGAAAGGTTTTTCCGGCGCCGCGCGCTTGTTGCACCGGACCCAGCCCGCCATCTCCAACCGCATCCGGCTTCTGGAACAGGAATTGGGCGCACGGCTTTTCGAGCGCGCCGCCAACGGCATCATGCTCAGTCAAGCGGGCCGGGTGTTGCTGCCACGGGCCGAAGCGATCGTCGCGGCGCTGGGTGACGCGGAGCAAGCCGTCCTCGGTCTGCGCAAAGACGCTGCCGGCCCCATCGATCTTGCCATCGTGGGAACGCTTGCCGGCACAAATCTGACGGGGGCGCTCAAACGCTTCGCGGCACGCCATCCCCGGGTCGAATTGAATTTGCGCACCGCGCGCAGCCTGGAAGTGAGCGAACTGGTCCGCAATGGCGAAGCCACCATCGGCCTTCGCTATGACCGCAACCGCTCGGACGATCTACATTATGAGCAGATCGGCAGCGACCCCATGGTCATCGCTTGCGCCGCCACGCATCCTTTCGCGGGACGGCTGCTGCGCTCCCTCAAACCGCTTCAGGACCAGCGCTGGCTGGCGTTTCCGGAAATTCCCGGCAAGCGGGAGATCCCCGCCTCGCATATCTGGAGCATTTTCCTGGCGCTGGGGCTGGGAGAAATCTCCTGGTGGCCGGTCGACAGCCTCAATGCCCAAAAGCGCCTGGTGGAGGCCGGTTCAGGCCTGGCACTTCTGCCCAAGAGCAGTCTGCAGGAAGAATTGTCGTCCGGCAGCGTCAAAATCATTCGCGTGGCCGGAATGCATGTCGGGCAGTCCGTCCAGATGGTCTCGCGAAAAAACGGTTTTTTCAGCGCCGCCACCCTCAAGCTGATGGAGTTGCTGCGCACCGAATTTCGAACCTGAGGTTCAGGCGGTCACGAAGCTGGCTTCCGTCTTCGCCTTTACATCCTCTAGCGTCACACCTGGAGCGAGTTCGAGGAGTTTGAGGGTCTTGGCTTTGCGGTCGACGGAGAAGACGCAAAGATCGGTGATGATCAGATCGATGCAGCCGGTGCCGGTGAGCGGCAGGGTGCAGGCCTTGAGGACCTTGGACTTGCCCGCCTTGTTGGCATGTTCCATCAGCGCGATGACGCGCTTGACCCCGGCGACCAGGTCCATCGCCCCGCCCATGCCCTTCACCATCTTGCCCGGAATGGTCCAGTTGGCGATGTCGCCCCCTTCGGAGACTTCCATGGCCCCCAGGATGGCCATGTCGATATGACCGCCCCGGATCATGGCGAAGCTGTCGGCGGACGAGAAAAAGCTCGAGGTGGGTAAGGCCGTGACCGTCTGCTTGCCGGCATTGATCAGGTCGGGGTCTTCCTCGCCTTCGTAGGGGAAAGGCCCGATCCCCAGCATGCCGTTCTCGCTTTGCAAGGTCACCGTCATCCCTTTGGGGATGTAGTTGGCCACCAGGGTGGGAATGCCGATCCCCAGATTGACGTAATAGCCGTCCTTCAATTCCTGGGCGGCCCGGGCCGCCATCTCTTCCCGGCTCCAGGCCATTATGCGCTCTCCTTGGTGGGCTTGGGCCGGGTGGTGCGGAACTCGATCAGCTTCTTGTAGTCCTTGCCCTGGAAGATGCGGCTGACAAAGATGCCGGGGGTATGGATCTGGTCGGGCTCAAGCGTCCCGTTGGGCACCAGCTCTTCCACCTCCGCGATGGTCACTTTGGCCGCTGTCGCCATGTTGGGATTAAAGTTCCGGGCGGTCTTGCGGTAGATCAGATTGCCTTCGGAATCGCCCTTCCAGGCTTTGACGATCGCCAGGTCCGCTTTCAGCCAGGTCTCCCGCACATAGGTCTCGCCTTCAAAGACTTCCGTCGGCTTGCCTTCGGCCACCACCGTGCCTACCCCGGTCTTGGTGTAGAAGGCCGGGATCCCTGCCCCACCCGCTCTTATCCTCTCGGCCAGCGTGCCTTGCGGGTTCAGCTCCAGCTCCAGCTTGCCGGACAGATAGAGGCTCTCGAACAATTTGTTCTCCCCCACATAGGAGGAGATCATCTTCCTGATCTGGCCATTGTTGAGCAGCACCCAGAGCCCAAACCCATCCGCCCCGCAATTGTTGGAGATCACGGTCAGGCCCTTGACCCCGTTCTCCTTCAAGGCCGTCACCAGGTTCTCCGCATTGCCCGAAAGCCCAAAGCCCCCAGACATCAACGTCATCCCGTCAAACACAACCCCGTCCAACGCAGACTTCGCATCCCCATAGACCTTGCCTGCCATGCCTGAACTCCAGAGCTTGCGCCTCACGCATAGTAAGTCCCAGCGCGTGAAGCAATGCACACGGCAGCATGCTGCAAATCTTCAAACAGACTGTGAACTTCGCGCAATCCGTCAGGCGCGCGAGGTCTGTCCCTGGCGCATGTGAAGCTCGGTAATCGCCGCTCGTGCTTCCGGCCTGGGATCCGTCACCAATTGGCAATGATCGTTAAAGATCATCACGGCACGGTCCGACGCCGCGTAAGGCCGCCATCGCGGCAGGCCCGCGACATTGGGATTGCCGGTCTTGGCGAAATTGGTCCAGGCGCGGCTCATCTTGTCGGCCATGGGATAACGATCCTTGCCCTTGCCGGTAACGATGTCGTCGGTGGGGCCGTCGAGATTGTCGAATACGTAAGAGACTTCCAGCGTGTGCGGCACGCCCAGCTTGCCGTCATGCACCGGCGTTGGCTTCTCGAAATGATAGACATAGGCCGGCGCCTGACCCAAAGCCGCCTTGCGCTCCGCCGTCAGCGCCACATTGGCCGTGAGCCAATTGTCAGAGGCGATGATCTGGAACAGACGTACATTCTCGGCTTTGGGAAAATCCTTCTTATAAAGTGCTATCAACTTTTCGATCTCGGTGTCCTCCGCCCGCAATGTCTTCTTGAGATCGGCGCGCAAAGTGGCGTCGTCGATAGGATCGAGCGGCGTGCTGTTGAGGAAGGTGATCTCGGTGAGCGTCGAGCCCAGGATCATCGGCACTTTGGCGGAAAGCGACGGCGCCACCGGATCGAACGGGCCGTTGCCGGAATTGAGATTGCGTCCATCCAGCACCGGACCGAAGCGGCCAGCCGGTCCCACCGGACCCATGGCCGCCAGAATCTTCTGGAACGGCATCTGCTGCAGCTGATCCACTTGGTTAGGCTGAAGCCCAAGCTGCGCCATGATCTTGGTGGCGATCTCGGTGCCTTCATCCGGGGTAATCGCTTTCAGATAGACGCCGCTTTGCGCGATGACGCGATGAAAGCGCCCCTGCGCTTGCGGCATCGCCATGGCGGTGGTGACTTTGCTGCCGCCACCCGACTGACCGAAGATCGTCACATTGTCGGGATCGCCACCAAACTCCGCGATGTTGTCTTTCACCCAGTTCAGCGCCGCCACGATGTCGAGCATGCCGACATTGCCGCTGTCGGCGAATTTCTCGCCGCCCACTTTGCCCAGATAAAGAAACCCGAAAGCGTTCAGCCGGTGATTGATGGTGACGAGCACCACGCCATGCTTTTTTGCCAGCATATATCCGTCATAACGGACATTGGCGCCCGACCCGCCGGTGAAGCCGCCGCCATGGCACCACAGCATCACTGGGCGCTTCTTGCCGTCAGCGAGGCCTGTGGTCCAAATGTTGAGGCGCAGACAATCTTCACTCTGCGCGGTACGGTCGAGCGCCACCACTTCCTCTTCCATGAAGCCGGTGGTGTCAGTTTGCGGAGCGCGGTTGCCGAAGCGGGTGGCGTCACGCACCTCGCTCCACGGCTCCGGCGGTTTGGGCGGCATGAAACGGTTCGCGCCGGCGGTCGATGCGCCATAAGGCACACCTTTGAAGATTTTGACGGCGCCATCCGCCAGGCCGCGCACCTTGCCATATTTGGTGTTGGCGATGGGCGGCTCGGCCGCGCGTACGCGCGATGTGCCAAAAACAAGACCGGCCGCGCTTCCCGCCGCCAGCATCTCGCGCCGATTCAGCCTGCCTTTTGCCATGACTGTCCCCATCCTCGCCTATGCGAACTATAGGGATTGGGAAATCACCGCGCCATATGTAAAAGGCCGGCAACATTATCGGATTGTAGCATGACAGAAGACATCACCACGCCCGACGCCTGCGCCTCGATGACACAATTGCGCGCCGCGATAGACAGGCTGGATTCGCAGCTGGTGGCGATGCTGGCACTGCGCCAGCGCTATATCGAACGCGCCGCGGTGTTGAAAGAGAGCCGTAACGCTGTACGCGACGAAGCCCGCATCGAGGAGGTCGTGCGTCATGTCGTGGCGGAGGGCCAGCGCATGGGTCTCTCGCCTGCCATCGCCGAACGCGTCTGGCGTGTGCTGATCGAAGCCAGCATCGCGCACGAATATGATGCCTTCGATGCCAAGGGCTAGGTAACGCCGCTGATCAGGCCATCCTGCAGCCAGCTTGCCAGCACGCCGCCAACCCGTTCTGCCGCCTGATCTCGATCTTCCCGCTCCACCAGAAGACTGCAAAGATCGGCGAAACTGGCGCCCGCCAGGGCCAGCACCAGGGCGCGATGCTCGAAGTCACTGATGCTGCGATATCGGGGCGTCAGCTCGCTGCGCCAGACCCGGATCGCGGCCGGCCCAGGCAAAAGTTCGACGGCCGGCGGCGTCTGGCCGTCATTCAGCGCCCCCCAGATGGCGGCGCAATTGGTCTTGACGTCCATCACCGACAGGGTGGGGAGGAACGTCAAGACGGCGCTGTCCCAATCGATCTTGGCCAAAGCCTCCGGCGACAGGGCCGTGGCATCCGGGCCGTCAAAGGCGCGGCGCAAATTCCAGTCCAGCCAAGCCAGTTCCGCGACCTCGGGATCATCCGGATAAAGTGCGCACAAGGTCCGGCTGAAATCCTTACCGTAATTGTTGAGGGTCCAGCTTTGCGGCGCATGCCGCGCAACATGTTCGTTCGCCGCCCGTTCGAACGCTTCGTCCCCCAGCCAGGCCCAGCTCTTCTCATGGGTATCGCGCAGGGATGCGACGAGATTGGCGCGATAATTGTTGCGATAGACGGCAAGCCCCGCCTCTCGTTCGGGTGCAACACCGGCAAGCGACGCATCTTTGTCTGCCAGAAGATGATCGCGGAAGCCGCGCTGGAGGTCCTTGAGGTTCATGCCGCCCGAATCCAGGGGCGCGCTTTATGCCGGGCGATGTCGAGTTCGTTCAAGAGATCGCGCAGCGGAGGGATGTTGTCGTCACGTTCGATCATGCTGGCGGTGACGCCGAAGCGTCCGCAGGCTTTTTCATAAAGCGCCCAGACGGGATCGGGTACATTTTCGTCGTGCGTGTCGATCAGAAGCTGGTGGCCCTTGCTATGGCCCGCCAGGTGCATCTGGCGCACGCGGTCCGCCGGCACGCCGGCCAGATAGACTTCGGGATCAAAGCTGTGATTGGTGCCGCTGACATAAATGTTGTTGACGTCGAGCAGCAGATAACAGCCGGTGCGGCGGCAAAGCTCAGTGATGAAATTCCATTCCGTCATCTCATCATCGGCAAAAGTGAGGTAGGTGGAAGCGTTCTCCACCACCAAGGGGCGCTTCAAGATTTCCTGCGCGCGATGGATGTTGGCTGAGACCACGGTCATCGCCTCCTCCGTATAAGGCAAAGGCAAAAGATCGTGGGAGTTGAAGCCTTCGATGCCAGTCCAGCACAGATGGTCGGAGACCCAGAGCGGCTCGATTCGATCGGCCAGCGCTTTCAAACGCGCGAGGTAATCGGGATTGATGCCGTCGGCGGAGCCCACCGACATCGAAACGCCGTGCATCGCGACAGGATAGCGTTCGCGCACCCGGTCCAGTACGTGCAGCGGCCGTCCGCCGCCGACTAGAAAATTCTCCGAGATCACTTCCACGAAATCGACGGGCACCTCACCTTCGAGGAACACGTCGAAATGCGGCGGCCGCAGACCGAGACCAAATCCTTCAAAGACCGGAATGGAGCTCGTCATCAAGCCTTCTCAGAAACGACACATGGACCCGGCGCTTTCGCAGCCGGGTCCATTGTCAAACACGGCGATCTTTCGCCGCAACAACAATTACGGCGAGGTCTTGCCGCCGGCCTTGGTGCAGGCGTCAGCCGACATATTCTTGTAGCCTTGGCCTTTGCAGGAATTCTGTCCCTTGCAGCCATGATTGCCCGACTTGCAGTCCGACTGGCCCTTGCAGGAATTCACGCCGAAGCAATGCACCGAACCATCCGATGCGGCAGCAGAAGCGGGCACCGCGGCGACGGTAGCAAGCGCAAAGAGAGCGGCGGCCGAAGCCAGTGTGACAGTCTTGATGTTGTTCATGGAAACGTCTCCGTTCTGTTGTGCCGGCCGATCGCGTTTCGCCCGGGTCATTAGCATGTTCGCGAACACTAAGCCCGGAGTTACAGGGAAACCAGAAATCCATTTGCAACAGCGTGGCCACAATGTCTCAGCCGGGCGATGCCGTAATCTGCCGCCTGATTGCTGCCAATGGCGCGGAATCGTCGAACACAACCTTTCCATCGCGCAAGCTGACACCCAATCGATGCAACAAGGCATCGACATCGAACGGCGTGCCCTTGGTTCCCATATCGGTGTAAAGCTCGCGCAATTCGGTTCCACCGGTTGCCGCATCACCCGCCCCGATCAATTGATCCACGTTCCAATCGGCGGTGTTGCCACCGGACGCGCGATTGATTGTCTGCAAAGCGGTTTGCACGCCGATGCGGTTGTGGGTGCGTTGCCGGATCCGCACATCGGCGACCAGCCAGAAAGCAGCGCCGCCCCAATAGATGCGCTGGTGATCCTTAGTAGCGTCGAGCCCGCCATCGCCGGGATGCGGCTGGCCGCCCGGCATATCGTCCAACGTCCATTTCCACACCTCCGCGACATCCATCTGGGTGGCCTGCGCGCGCGCGATGGGCTCCACATACGTGGCGTTGCCTTCCTGCAACCACAGCGCCGTGCGCGGCAGTTGCGGCAAAGCCAGATGCGTCATCTCATGCACAAGCACCCAATCGCGCCTGAAGGCTGCCGCATCGGCATTGCGGTTGAGCGTCAGACGGATCAGCGAGCCGCGAAAACCAAAAGTGGTGCCGCCGATGCCGCCGCGATCGCGCGCCGTCACCACCAGCCGCACCTCGGGCACCGGAAAGCGTCCGAAGTAAGTCGAGACCGCCTCAGCACTGGTCTTGATCCAGCCGAGCGTAAGAGCCCGATCCAATCCTGGTGCGCCGCCCACAAAAATGACGTCGATCACGCCGCCGCCGACCTTGATTTGCGCGTCGGGCGCTTGCTGCAGCGCTTGGCGCATGCCGCCCGGCGCGGGCTGCGCCAATGCCGGTACGGCCAATAAAAGCAGAAGCGACAAAAGCGATTTCTGCATGAGGACGTCCCGGCGTGAATTATCCGTCGACCTGAATCTGCCTTTGCGCCGCGATCATCATGCGGGTGATGCCGCGATGAATGTTCACCTTCACCAGAGAGACGGATTGGCCGGTCTTGGCCGACGCTTCCTCGACCGAGAAGCCGTGCATCTTGACCAGGCGGATCACTTCGGCTTGCGCCGGCTTCAATTCGGCGAGAAGTTTTTCCAAGGTGGTGGCGCGCTGCACCGCCGCGCCATGATCTTCGATGGCGATGTCGTCCGTGATCGGTTGAGCGTCGGATTTGCGCAAAGCGCGCAGGCGGTCGATCCATTTGTAGCGCGCTATGGCCACCATCCAGGGGCCGAAGGGCCGCGAGGAATCATAGCTGTTGCGTTTCTCATGCAGCGCCACCAGCGTGTCCTGCACCGCATCGTCCACCATCGCCGGCGGCAGCCTTGCGCCGAAATAGCGTTTCAACCAGGGACGAATTTGCTCCAGCAGACGGCGATAGCGCACGCCGTCGCCTTTCTGCGCGGCCGCCATCCATGCTGACCATTCTTTATCGGACATTGCGTGCTTCGGGCCGAAGAGCGTTGAAAGTGTGCAACAATGCCCGACCTTCGGCAATCTGACGCCGGTTGCAAGGATGAAATGCCTTTTTCTTGACAAAATCCGGCACCGGGGTCTGTAACTCTCAAGGCCGCCCATGCGAAAACATATGAGTGCCGCGGGCTGGTGCCGGCGTTCCGAAATCGCAACCTTGTTTTGACTGTGCAACCATCCGATCCATCTCCTCACACTCTCGCTAGCAAATCCGCCGACCCGCCTTTCGACCGGCTGGTGGAAAAGCTGGTGGCGGATTTGGAACCGGTCGGTGATCCACCGGTCGCCCAGAGGCTTGCGATCGGATTGAGCGTGGGCCTTCTGCTGTCGGTGTCGCTGGTGGGTCTTGTGCTGGGCTTCAGGCCTGACATGGAAACCGCCACACTCACGCTGATGTTCTGGATCAAGCTCGCCTATGTTTCCGGCATCGGCGCCATCGCGCTTTGGGCGGTGGAACGGCTGGTGCGGCCGGGCGTGCCCACCGGCAATCTTCTGTTCTGGCTCCTGGTGCCCACCTTGGCCGTCGCCGCACTGGCCGTGGTGCAATTGATCAATGGCCCCACCGAGGCCCGCGAACATCTGATCATGGGTTTCAGTGCGGCCGCCGCGCCCTGGCGCATTCTGGTGGCGGCCTTGCCGCCTTTGGTGGGATTGGCCTGGGCGGTGCGCGGGTTGGCCCCGACGAGGCTGGTTTTCTCCGGCGCCATGGTGGGACTGGCGGCAGGCGGCTTCGGCGCCGCTTCCTACGCCATGCATTGCCAGGAATCGACCGCGCCTTTTCTGTTCATCTGGTACAGCCTGGGCGTGATCGCTTGCGGCTTTGTCGGGGCGGTGCTGGGGCCACGGGTTCTGCGGTGGTGAACTGATCTTTTTTGGGAGAACCGTGTCCTGGCGCCCGCTCGGGCGCTATGCGCCCTCGGTGGCGCTCAGTTTTTCTAAGCTCGCTACGCTCGCTAAGAAAAACTGGCGCGCCCGAAGAGATTCGAACTCCTGACCCCCAGATTCGTAGTCTGGTGCTCTATCCAGCTGAGCTACGGGCGCGCATTGAGGCGAAGGGCGCCGAACCTATTGAGGACGTTCCCCAAAGGCAAGCGCACCCTGCGATCCCCGCGACCTCGCGCCGCGACCGCCAAAAAATGGCGCCGAGCCGCGCCCCGACCCCGGCCAAGTCCCCACTGCGATTGTGTAAAACGGGGAAAGCCACGCCCGACGCCCTTGTTCCTCCCCGTGGGCCCCGTTAAGACTAAACTCCCGCATCTTGGCTGGCGGGCGTTGGCCAAGGGGATTGGGGTTGAATGCGTGACGCCCCCCTCTCTGGGGCAGGGGCGCCGGCAGCGGAGAGCAGAATGAGGGGACTTCCAGCCAAACGGGGCCTTAAACCGGGCCTTCTTCTGGCATGCGTGCTGACGGCCGGGCTGGCCGCCTGCACCGACGTCGACAATATGTTCGCAGGCAGCGACGACATTTCCGCCTCGGATGCCGCCCAGCCCGCCGCCGCCAGCATGGCGCCCGATGCCGGTGCGCCGCCCACGGCCGCACTGCCGCCGCCGTCCGTGTCGGGCGGGATCGCGCCGGTCGCGACCATCACCCCGGTGACCATCAATCCGGGCAGCGATACGGGAACCCAGGTCAACCGGACCATCCAGACCCTGCGGGGTCAGGTCTCGGGCCTGGAGACCAAACTCGCCGCCAATGCCCAGCGCCTGGCGGACTTGCGCAACAACGGCGCCGCCGCCGCCGGCGCTTATCAGGAATCCAAGGCCCGCATCACCACCCGGCTGCAGATCGGTACCACCAAGGGCAATCCCGAACTGGTGAGCGAGTGGAATTCGGCGCAGACCTCGCTCGATACGATCTCGGCCAATATCAATCAGCTGAATGCGCTGGGCACCGATGTGACCGGCGATTCTTCCGCCGCCCATTTCGCGCTGGACCAGATCGGCGCGACCTTCAATGTCTCCGGCGCGGTGGATGAAGATCATCGCCAGCTCTCGCTTTTGGAAGACGAGACCAACCAGACCATCGTCCTGATCGATCGACTGCTGAAGGAAGTCTCCGACGACATCCAGCGTCAGACCGCGTATGTCGGCAATGAGCGTAACAATCTCACCGTGCTCGCCAGCTCGATCAAGAATGGCGAATTGTTCGGCGGCACGCCGGGACTGACGGCTGCCGCGGCGGCCAGCAATCTGCAGTTCGCGTCCAGCGGTACGCCCCTGGTCGTGGTGCGCTTCGATCGGCCGAATGTGGATTATCAGCAGATTCTCTATGCCGCGCTGAATCAGGCGCTGCAGGCCCGGCCCAACGCCAATTTCCAGGTTGTGGCGGTGGCGCCCACGCGCGGTAATGCCGCCTCCGTGCAGATCGCGCAAACCGCCGCCCGCCGCCATGCACAGGAAGTGATGCGTTCCATGACCGACATGGGCGTGCCCGCTTCGCGGATGAATGTGGCCTCGTCCACCGATCCCAGCGCAGCCAACAGCGAAGTAAGAGTTTTCGTTCGCTAGAAAAAGCGGAAGTCGTTTCGGAAAAGGCCTCGTCTTCGACGAGGCCTTTTTGTTTCAGGCCTTCACGGCCACCACGAACAGGCGCTCGAACGGAAACAGCGTCACGCCGTCGGCGCGGCGCGGATAGGCCTTATTCAGCTTTGCCTTATAGGCGGCGATGAAAGCCTCGCGCTCTTCGCCCTCAAGCGCCTGCACAAAAGGCCGAAGCCCCGTGCCCGACACCCAGCGATAGACCGCATCTTCGCCTTCCAGCAGCTGCAGATACTCGGTCTTCCAGATATCGAGCGAAACTGCATGCGGCCTCAGGATGTCATAATAGGCATCGGCCTTGCCGCGCTCGGTTTCGCGCGCATTTTTGAGCTTCGCCTGCAAGCGCGGATCGTTGGCGGCCTCTCGCATCAGAACATGGCTGGGCGCGTCGTAATTGACGGGCACCTGGAAAGCGAAAATGCCGCCCGGCTTCACGAAGGACATCACCTTCGGAAAAAGCGCTGCCTGGTCCGGCACCCATTGGAATGTGGCATTGGAGAAAATCACGTCGTAAGGCGTAGCTGGCGCCCAGCGCGCGAGGTCCGCCAACACCCATTCGGCGTCGACGCCGCTTTTGGCTGCCTCAGCCAGCATCTCTGCGGAACTGTCCAGACCTTCCAGCTGCGCCTTTGGCCAGCGCGCGCCCAGCAGGGCGGTGGAATTGCCGGGACCACAGCCCAAATCGATCACACGCTGCGGATTTTGGGCGGGGACCCGGGCCAAAAGATCGGCCGCGGGCCGGGTCCGCTGGTCGGCAAAACGCAGATAGACGTCCGGATTCCAGGTCATTTCGGGCGGTTTTTAAGCCAAAATTGACCAGCAAAGCGATTGTAATTTAATTGCGCGCACAGGATTGGCCCCGGTTGACAGGCGGGGCCTGGAGCCATAGAAACCGCGCTCTTTTTCGCCTTTGGAGCCGCCTATGAAGCGCACCTATCAGCCGAGCAAAATCGTGCGCAAGCGCCGCCACGGCTTCCGTTCGCGCATGGCGACCGCTGGTGGCCGCAAGGTTCTGGCCCGCCGCCGCGCCCATGGCCGCAAGAAGCTCTCTGCCTGACGCTATCGGCACGCCCAAAGGGCTGCGCATCGAGCGTTTGCGCAAACGTGCTGACTTTCTGGCGGCAGCCCGGCATTTGCGGCGGGTCGCGGGCGCCATCACCCTGGAAATGGTTCCCACCCCGGAAAAGGCGCGCCGGCCGCAGACCCTGCGTCTCGGCTTTACCGCCAGCAAGAAAATCGGCAATGCGGTGGCGCGCAACCGCGCCAAAAGGCGCCTGCGCGCCGCGGCATATACGCTGCTTCCCCTTTCGGGCCGGGATGGCCATGACTATGTTCTGGTGGCCCGTCAGGGCATTCTGGTGCGCGACTTCGCGGCCCTGAAAGACGATATCGCCGAAGCGGCGCGGGCGGCGCATCTGAAATTGGACGCCCAAGCCCGCGATCTAAGACCAGGTGCTTGAGGAATCGGGATTGATGACGCGCCTTGTGACCCTCGCCCTGAGCGCGCCGATCCATTTCTATCGCCGCTTCCTGTCGCCCCTAAGCCCGCCGGCCTGCCGCTTTCAGCCCACTTGTTCGGCTTATGCGCTGGAAGCGCTCCAGACCCATGGGCCCGTGCGCGGCCTCGCGCTGGCGATAAAGCGTGTGGCGCGCTGCCATCCCATTTCCTGGCTCGGCGGTTCGTCGGGCTTTGATCCCGTCCCCAAACATCATCCTCACGCGTGAACTCCGCCCCATGAACGGCAAAAGCAACAACAACAATATGATCCTGGCCGTCGCGCTGTCGGCGCTGGTGATCTTCGGCTGGCAATATTTCGTGGTCGGGCCGCAGATGAAGGCGGAGCAGGCCAAGCAGGCCGCTATCGCGAAGCAGGAAAAGGAACATCCCCGCACCGCCGCATCGACGGCGCCGGGGGCGCCAGGCGCTACCCCGGCCGTGCCGGGAATGGCAAGCGCCACCACGCACATGTCGCGCGAAGCTGCGCTCAAGGCCAGCGGCGCGCGCGTGGCCATCGACAGTCCGCTGCTGGATGGTTCGATCGCGCTTAAAGGCGGCAAACTGGATGATCTGAGGCTCAAGAAATATCACGAGACGCTCGACCCCAAGAGCCCCGAGATCGTGCTGCTCGCGCCCAAAAGCACGAGCTATCCCTACTATGCCGAGTTCGGCTGGATCGGCCAAAACGCGCCCAACGATCAGACGGTCTGGTCGCAACAAGGCGACAACACCCTGTCGCCCGGCCATCCGGTGACGCTGACCTGGGACAATGGCCAAGGCCTTGTCTTCACCCGCGTCATCTCGGTCGACGATCAATACATGTTCAGCGTGAAGGACACGGCCGCCAACAAATCCGGCCAGGCCCAGACGCTTTATCCTTTCGCTTATGTGGCGCGCGAAGGCGTACCGCAGGAGCAGACCAGCTGGGTCCTGCATCAGGGCTTTGTCGGCGTCGCCAATGGCAGCGAAGTCGATGCCGGCTATAGCGACTTCAAGGATGAAGGCACCCCGCCCAAGGCCTTCTCTTCCACCGGCGGCTGGGTCGGCATCACCGACAAATATTGGATGGCGGCTGTAATCCCGCCCCAAGGCGAAAATTACAACGGCCAGTATCTGGGCTCGACCATGGCCGGCAATGTCAAAGCCTATCAGGCCAATTACCGGCTGAATGCGCGCAGCATCGCGGCAGGCGCGGAAACCGAAGTCACCCATCGCCTGTTCGCGGGCGCCAAGGTCGTGGACATTCTGCGGGCTTACGAGAAATCCCAGAGCATTGCCCGCTTCGACAATGCGGTGGACTGGGGCTGGTTCTGGTTTCTGACTCAGCCTTTGTTCTGGCTGCTGGACATTTTCTACAAATATATCGGCAATTTCGGCATCGCCATTCTGATGCTGACGGTGGTGGTGAAGCTTCTGTTCTTCCCGTTGGCCAACGCGTCCTTCAAATCCATGAGCCGGATGAAGAAAGTCCAGCCTTTCATGGAAGACATCAAGAAAGCTCACAAGGACGATCCGCAGCGCCAGCAGCAGGAAATGATGGCGCTCTATAAGCGCGAGAAGGTCAATCCCTTGACGGGATGTCTTCCCATGCTGATCCAGATTCCGGTGTTCTTCTCGCTGTACAAGGTGCTGTACGTCACCATCGAAATGCGCCAGGCGCCTTTCTATGGCTGGATCCACGATCTGTCGGCGCCCGATCCCACCTCGATCCTCAATCTGTTCGGACTTCTGCCCTATCACATCCCGCTGTGGGTGCCGGCTTATCTGTCGATCGGCGTCTGGCCGATCCTGATGGGCTTCACCCAGTTCGTGCAGACCAAGCTCAATCCCGCACCCACCGATCCGGTGCAAGCCCGCATGTTCACTTTCATGCCCCTGATCTTCACCTTCATGTTCGCCACCTTCCCGGCCGGGCTGGTGATCTATTACACCTGGAACAATCTGCTCTCGGTGGCGCAGCAATATTTCATCATGCGGCGCGAAGGGGTGGAGATTCACCTGTTCGAGAATCTGAAATTCAAAAAGGCGAACTGAGTTGAGCGGCGCGGATGGTGAATTCGCGCGCAAACTTTTTGCCGGGGCGTGCGATTTTTTCTGGGGCACCGGCAATATCGATAGTTTGCCGCCGCAGAGCCTGCCGGAAATCGCCTTTGTCGGCCGGTCCAATGTCGGCAAATCGAGCCTGATCAACGCGCTGGTCAATCACAAAGGGCTGGCCCGGGTCAGCCACACACCGGGGCGCACCCGCGAGATCAATTTTTTCAATCTGGGCGGCAAGCTGGTGCTCTGCGATCTGCCCGGCTACGGCTATGCCAAGGCCTCCAAAACGCTGGCGGCGGAATGGCAGACCCTTATCTTCGCCTACCTCTCCGGCCGCGCCACCTTGAAGCGGGTGGCGCTTCTGATCGACAGCCGCCGGGGCGTGATGGATATCGATCTGGCAGTGATGGAATTGTTGGACCGCGCCGCCGTGTCTTACGGCCTGGTGCTAACCAAGATTGATGAACTCAAGCCCGCCGAGGCCGAAGACGCGCTCGCCGCCGCCGCCACCGAAGCGCGCCGCCACACCGCCGCGCTGGAAGAAATCCATGCCACTTCGTCGCGAGATGGCGTGGGTTTAACAGAACTCCGCGCCAGCCTTGCTGGATTGGCCTCAAGCCGCGTATAAGGCCCCCGATTTTTGCGGGCATGCCTGCGATGGCGGATGAAGGCGAAGAGAGAAACCTCAGGGTGATGGCGCGCTGGCGCCAGACCGGGCGCGTGCTGGTCGAAGCCCTGCCTTTCATCCTGAAATACGACCAGAAGACCATCGTGGTGAAATATGGCGGCAACGCCATGACCGGATCGGGCGGCACCGACGATTTCAGCCAGGACATCGTCTTGATGAAGCAGACCGGCATCGATCCGGTGGTGGTGCATGGCGGCGGTCCGCAGATCGGCGCCATGCTCAAAAAGCTGGAGATCCAGTCGCGCTTCATCGACGGCCTGCGCGTCACCGATGAAGCCGCCGTGGAAGTGGTGGAGATGGTGCTGACCGGCTCCATCAACAAACACATCGTCACCGCCATCAATGCCGCGGGTGGACGCGCGGTGGGTCTGTCCGGCAAGGATGGCAATCTGGTGGTGGCCCGGAAGTTGGCGCTGACCAAGACGGATTCCGTCACCGGCAAAACCACGGTCGAGGATCTGGGCTTTGTCGGCGAACCCGACCGGATCAATCCCGAAGTGCTCTACACCATGATGAAATCGGAAATCATTCCGGTGGTTGCGCCGATTGGCGTTGGGCCCAGGGGTGAAACCTACAACATCAATGCCGATACGGTGGCGGGTGCGGTGGCAGGCGCGATCAAGGCGGAGCGCCTGATCCTTCTGACCGACGTGGAAGGCGTGCTGGACAAGGACAAGAAGCTGATCCCGCATCTCACGGTCAGCCAGGCGCGCGGTCTGATCCAAGACGGCACCATTTCCGGCGGCATGATTCCCAAGATCGGAACCGCCATCGAGGCGGTCGAAAGCGGCGTCAACGCCGCCGTCATTCTGGATGGCCGCATTCCCCATGTGCTGTTGCTGGAGCTTTTCACCGAGCACGGCGCCGGCACCCTGATCACGGCGGACTGACGCCAGTGCGCCGGCGGCTCCCAGCCCTGGCGATGATCGTGGCGGGCCTCGCCGCTGCGAGCCCGGCCGAGGCCGCGCTCAAGCTCTGCAATCGCACCAGCTATATTCTTTATGCCGCCACCGCGACGGTGACGAATTCCGGCACCACCTCCGCCACGACAACCACAAAAGGCTGGACCCGCGTCGTGCCCGGCGAGTGTGAAACTGCGATACCGGGCAAACTCCGAACGCAAAGCTATCTGGTCTATGCCCGCTCCGCCTTGGCCAGCTCCGGCCCCAGCCGCGCCTGGGGCGGCTATATCCCCTTCTGCGTGCGCGACGGCGCTTTCACCCTGCCGCAAAAAATGGTGGGCGGCGCCTGCAGCGGCGACGGCTTTTCCGTGCCCTTCGCGGCGCTGGACACCCATGGCAGGCCCGATTGGACCATGACCTTCGACGACGATCCCCGCCTCGATACCATGGAAGCGGCGCAACTGGCGGGCGCCAAGCGGCTGTTGAAGGACAATGGCTATGGAATCGCCGCGATCGACGCCAAACCCGACAAAACCACCGGCACCGCGCTGGCGGACTTCCGCAAGAAGATGAAATTTGCCGACCGCGACGGCAACGACAAATTGTTCAAAGCGCTGGAAAGCGAAGCCACCAAACATGGCTTGCCGCCGGAAGGCTTCACGGTCTGCAATGACACCAGGAGCGATCTGATCGCGGCTCTCGGTGCGAATGTGGGCGGCGAGGCCATCAGCCGGGGCTGGTGGCGGATGGCGGCGGGAGCCTGTGCCCGGGCCGTCACCACACCACTCGGCCAGGATGCGATCTGGCTGTCGGTGCAAAAGCCGGGCGGCGCGGCACTGGTCACCGGTCCCGATCAATTTTGCGTCACGCCCCAGGAATTCGAAATCAAGGGCCGGGAGAATTGCCCTGCCCGCGGTTTCGCGGCGTCAGGCTTTGCCCGCATCGACGTACGCGGCAAGAAGGGTGTTCTGGTTCACGTGGATGCGAAGGGCCTGACCGCGGCTCAGGCGGAGATATCGAAGTAAGCCAGATGCCAGCGCATTTCTTCCTTGCCGAGCGGAAAATTGACGCCGCCTTTGGCGGGCAGCAACTCGCGGCCGCTGAGCTTCATCACAGAGCTCTGGATCTTGAACGCCGTGCGCATGGAAAGATGCGCCCGCCAGACCAGCGCCACCAGCGGCTTGGCGCTGCGCTGACCCAGGATCTTGCGCACCTTGGATTCCGGCACCTGGGCCAGCGCCGCCAGCGCCAGGGTGACCACTTCACGATTGCTGGATAGCGCGGCGTTTTCCACAAAGGCATCGTCGAGCGTGCCGGCCGCGCGGGCGGCGGTGATGATTTCCGCGGCGCTTTGCGGGCTTTCCTGACTGGGATCGGCGGGCTGCTCCAGCCGCGCCCTGAGGCGGCGGTTGAGATGGGCGCGCGTGGTGTCGCTGAGATCGCCCCGCCCCATCAATTGTTCCAAAAGCGAGGCGCCGACAAAACCGCCAATGCGCCGGATCGCGCGCGCCGAAAGATCGGCCCGCAACACCAGCGGCAGGTGCCAGCTTTGAATTTCTTCCGCCTGCTCGATGATCGTTTCGAGTGTCGCTTTGCGGATCAGGGCGTTGGGATTGACCAGCAGCGCCGCGATGGCGGGCACATCCAAGGATTGCACCAGAGCATCGCTCACATCCTCGCTGACCGTCTGACGGCGCGCGATGGCGCTCAAGGCCTGCTGTACCTGGCCGCAAGCGATGATCTCAACCAAGTCGGCGTCAGACAGAAGCGGGGAATATTCCAAGACCGGCGCAGCCACCGCCCCTTCCACATCGCGCGCCAGGCGCAGCGCCACATCGCGCGGGATGCAATCCAGATGCTTGATCTCGTCCGCCAGGATGGCGCGCACCTTGGCCGCGGAATCCCGCGCCAGAACTTCCAGGGTGGCGATGGTGAGCGCCACCGTCTCTTCATTCTCCCGCGCCTCGAGCCCGGGCATCAGGCGGGCGATCTTTTGTGCCAGTTCGGCCCGGACATCTTCTTCGCTATCCTCGGCCAGCGCGCGATTGACGCGGGCGGGTGTCATGGGATTGGCGGCGACGGCCTGCCGGGTTGCCGGTGCGCCATATTCGGCGAGATATTCGAACACCGGGAAAGCGACATCGGCATTGCGGATCAGATAATCTTCGCTCTCGCGGGCGCGCACTTCCAGAATGTCCAGCGCTTGACGCGGATCCAAGCCTTCCTGTTTTGGAACCGGCGCATAAGGCATGCGGCCGCCAACGGCTTTTTTCATCACCCTCTCCGTTCCCCGAATTTTCGGGGCGGGGCTTTAAGGACCGCTAAACAGCCATGGTTGCGCGAGCGTTAACGTGCTTGCGGAGAGAGAGACCAGAGGCCATGCTTTCGCACATGGGAGAGACATCGCCGCACAACCTGACGTCCGCAAATGCGGGAGCTGGAACCGGTTTCGGCCATGTGCGGGACTGGATTTTCGACCTCGACAATACGCTGTATCGCGCCGACAACGGCATTTTCGCCCAGATCGACGGGCGCATGACCCAGTTCGTGTCAAAACTTCTGGGTATGGAGCATGATGCTGCGCGGCTGGTTCAAAAGCAGCTTTACCGCGACCATGGCACCACCCTGGCCGGGTTGATCGCCGTACATGGGATAGACCCGGAGCCCTATCTGGCCTTTGTTCATGATATCGACCTGTCGGAGCTTCAGCCCGATCCGCACCTGATCGCGGCTTTGGCCCGGCTGCCGGGGCGGCGCTTCGTTTTCACCAATGGCTGCCGCAATCACGCCACCCGCATTCTGGAGCGGCTGGCGCTGGCCAATGCCTTCGACGAAGTGTGGGACATCCGCACCATCGGCTTTGTGCCCAAGCCTGCCCAGGCCGCCTATGACGCGGTGGTGAAAGCGGGCGGCGTGACGCCGGGCGCGGCCGCGATGTTCGACGATATCGCCCGCAATCTGGTGGTGCCGCATGAGCTGGGCATGACCACTGTCTGGCTGGACAGCCAAAGCGACTGGGCCCGCCAGGGGCCGGAATTTCCCGTTGCGTCAAAAGCCCATATCGATCATGAAACCCGGGATCTCTGTTCCTTCCTCAACAGCCTCGGGATTTGACATGACCAACGATCTGGCGCGCGCCATCAACGACGCCTGGGATGCGCGCGAAAGTTTGGGACCCGCCAGCCAGGGCGAAACCCGTGACGCGATGGAAGCCGCGCTGGCCGGCCTGGACGAAGGCAAATTCCGTGTCGCCGAGAAGGTAGATGGGGAATGGATCGTGCACGAATGGCTGAAGAAGGCCGTGCTGCTCTCCTTCCGTCTCAACGACATGAAGATCATCTCAGACGCGCCGGGCGGTGCGGTGTGGTGGGACAAGGTCGATTCCAAATTCTTAGGGTGGGATGAAGCCCGCTTCCGCGCCGCCGGTTTCCGCGCCGTGCCGGGCGCCATCGTCCGCCGCTCCGCCTATATCGCCAAGGGCGCGGTGTTGATGCCCAGCTTCGTCAATGTCGGCGCGCGCGTGGGCGAAGGCACCATGATCGACACCTGGGCAACGGTGGGTTCCTGCGCCCAGGTTGGTTCGCACTGCCATATCTCGGGCGGCGCGGGCCTGGGCGGGGTGCTGGAGCCGCTGCAGGCCGCACCCACCATCATCGAGGACAATTGCTTCATCGGCGCCCGCGCCGAAGTCGCCGAAGGCGTGATCGTGGGCGAAGGCAGCGTTCTCTCCATGGGCGTCTATCTGTCGGCTTCGACCAAGATCGTGGACCGCGCCACGGGCGAGATCTTCATGGGCAAGGTGCCGCCCTATTCGGTGGTGGTGTCGGGCTCGCTGCCTTCCGGTAACGGGCCTTCGCTTTATTGCGCCGTGATCGTGAAGCGGGTGGACGAGAAGACCCGCGCCAAGACTTCGATCAACGAGCTGCTGCGCACCTGATGGTGAATGCACTCGCCCTCACTCAGGCCTTGATCCGCTGTCCGTCGGTGACACCGGCGGATGCGGGCGCGCTGGAGGTGCTGGAGGCGGCGCTGAAGCCGCTGGGCTTTGCCTGTCACCGCCTGCGCTTTGAACAGGACGGCACGCCGCCGATCGACAATCTCTATGCCCGCATCGGCACGGGGGCGCCGCATTTCTGTTTCGCCGGTCACAGCGATGTCGTGCCGCCGGGCGACGGCTGGGCGCATGATCCTTTCGCAGCCGTGATTTCTGGCGGCGTGCTGTTCGGCCGCGGTGCCGCCGACATGAAATCGGCGGTGGCGGCGTTTGCGGTGGCGGCGGCGCGGCACCTGGAGAAAGGTGCGCTCAAAGGCTCGATCAGCCTGCTCGTAACCGGCGATGAGGAAGGCCCCGCCATCAACGGCACCGCCAAGATGCTGGGTTGGTTGAAAGAGCATGGCGAAAAGATCGATCATTGCGTGGTCGGCGAACCCACCAGCACGGCGCGCGCGGGCGACACCCTGAAGATCGGGCGGCGCGGTTCAATCAATTTTCACCTGACCGTCAAAGGCGTGCAGGGCCATGTCGGTTATCCGCACAAGGCCAACAATCCCATTCCCGCGCTGGCCCGGTTGGTGACGGCGCTGGCGGATGAAGCGCTGGATCGCGGCAACGACCATTTCGATCCTTCAACCTTGGCTTTCACCACGGTCGATGTGGGAAATCCCGCCGCGAATGTGATTCCAGCGGAAGCACGCGCCGCCTTCAACATCCGTTTCAACGATCAGCACACGCCCGACAGCCTGATCGCCTGGGTGAAAGGGCATGCCGACAAGATCGCGGCCACGACCGGATGCGCCATCACCTTCCGCCATTCGGTGAGCGGCGTGTCGTTCCTGACCAAGCCGGGCCGCTTCACCGAACTGGTCAGCAACAGCGTCACGCGCGTTACCGGCCAGACGCCGGTGTTTTCCACCAGCGGCGGCACATCAGACGCCCGCTTCATCAAGGATTATTGCCCAGTGGTGGAGCTGGGTCTGGCGGGCGCCACCATGCATAAAACCGATGAATGCGTGGCGGTCAGCGAGATCGAGACACTCACCGACATTTATGCGGAATTGCTGGCGGATTATTTCGCTAATCCACCAGCCTAGTCAGTAATCAACGCGCACCAGATAAAGCCCGTCCGGCGGTGCAACCGGGCCGCAGCGGCTGCGATCACGCGCCGCCAGGGCATCGGCGACGTCGCGCGTGCTCCATTTGCCTTCACCCGCCAGTTTCAAGGTGCCGGTAAAAGAGCGGATCTGATGATGCAGGAAGGAGCGGGCTGAGGCTTCGATATGAATCTCCTCGCCCCGCCGCATCACATCCAACCGGTCGAGTGTCTTGACCGGCGACTGCGCCTGGCACTCGGCAGCGCGGAAGGTGGTGAAGTCGTGCTGGCCCACCAGGGTCTGGGCCGCATGATGCATCGCTTCGGCATCCAGCGGCACGGTGACATGCCAGACATGGCCATGGTCCAGCGCGGGCGGGCTGCGGCGGTTGAGGACACGATAAAGATAATGCCGGCCCGTGGCGGAAAAGCGGGCATGGAATTCGCTGTCAGCGATCGCGGCGTCCAGCACCACCACCGGCGCGGGCCTGAGAAAATGATTGACGCCGTCGCGGATCTTTTCGGGCGCGAAGTCTTTCTCCAGATCGAAATGCGCCACCTGCGCCAAGGCGTGCACCCCGGCATCGGTGCGGCCCGCACCCGTCACCGTCACCCGCACCCCCGAAAGTTTTTCGATCGCATCTTCCAGCGCGCCCTGCACAGAAGGCCCGTTGTCCTGCCGCTGCCAGCCGACAAAGGGACCGCCGTCATATTCCAAAGTCAGCCGATAGCGCATCAGGAGAAGCGTGTGCCCGTAGGCAAGGCAAAGCCCTTGAGCAATTCGTCCGCCGCCATGATCTTGCTACCCGCGCGCTGAACTTTCAGAAGCCGCAGCGCGCCTTCGCCGCATGCGATGGTGAGATCGTCGCCGATCACTGTTCCCGGCTCTGCTTTGCCAGCCGCAAGCTCGGCGAAAAGAATTTTCAACCGCTCACCCTTCACTTCGCTCCAGGCCCCGGGCCAGGGCGAAAGGCCGCGGATCAGACAGTCGATTTCCGTGGCGCTCTTGCCCCAGTCGATGTGCGCTTCGTCCTTGGAAATTTTCTTGGCGTAGGTCGTGCCTTCGGCGGGCTGTGGCTGCGCTTCAATGGCACCTCGTTCCAGCGCGCTCAAGGCCCGTACCATCAGATCCGCACCCAAGCGCGCCAGCCGCTCCGCCAGCTCGCCGGAGGTCTGCCGGCCCACCGCCACCCGCTCCGCCATCAGGACGGGACCGGTATCGAGCCCCTCGTCCATCTTCATCACCATCACGCCGGTCTCGGCATCGCCCGCCATCACCGCCCGCTGGATCGGCGCCGCGCCGCGCCAGCGCGGCAGAAGCGAACCGTGCAGATTGAAACAGCCCATGCGGGGCGCTTCCAGAATCGGCTTGGGCAACAACAGGCCATAGGCCACCACCACCGCCGCATCCAGATCGAGCGCGGCGAATGCCGCTTGTTCATCTGCACCTTTCAGCGATAACGGCGTGCGGACTTCCAGACCGGTGGTCTCGGCGAATTTGTGGACCGCGCCTTTTTCCAGCGTCAGCCCGCGTCCCTTGGGCCGGGGCGGCTGAGAATAGACGGCGGCGATGTCATGGCCCTGCGCCATCAACTCGGCCAGGGTCGGCACCGCAAAATCGGGCGTGCCGAGGAAGGCCAGGCGCAGCGCCACCGGTCAGCCAGCCAGTTTCTTAGCTTTGGTGAGCTTCTTCAGCGCCATGCTGCGCTTCAGGCGCGAGAAATGATCGATGAACAATATGCCTTCGAGATGATCCATCTCATGCTGCAGGCAAGTGGCCAGCATGCCGTCGGCTTCGATCTCGATCTTCTTGCCGTCAAGATCCAGATACTCCGCCTTGATGCGGGCGGGGCGTTCGACATCATCCCAGATATCGGGCACCGACAAGCAGCCTTCCTCGAAGATCGCCATCTCGTCCGACGCCCAGGTGATCTTGGGGTTGATGAAGACCCGCCAGTCCTTCTTGCCGTCCTTCTGATCCAGATCCATCACGATGACGCGCTTGGGCACCCCGATCTGCACGGCGGCAAGGCCGATACCCTCGGCTTCGTACATGCTGTCGGCCATGTCCTCGGCCAGTTTGCGAATCTCCGCATCCACCTTTTCGACGGGAGTGGAGACGACTTTCAGACGCGGATCGGGCGCGATAAGGATAGGACGGATGGCCATGCCGGTGAGATAAGGCCGGGCCAAGCAAGGGTCAAGGATTGATGGAAATTGCGGTTATTGTTCTGGCGGTTGCGGTGGTGGCGGCAGCGCTGATCGTGGCGCTGCTGCGTCCCAAAACGGCTATTTCGGAACCTGCCAGGCCCGATCCGCGGCTGGACGCGCTGCTTTCCAAGCAGGGGGAGATCGGCGGTCAGTTCGCCCAGACCGTCGCCGCCCAGGAGGCCCTGACCCGGACCTTGGGCGAGCGGCTGGAAGCCCTGGAAAAGCGGGTGGGCGAGAATCTAGCCGCCACCGCCAAGCAGACCGGGGAAACTTTCGTCAGCATCACCGAACGGCTGTCGGTGATCGATGCGGCGCAGAAGAACATCGCGGAATTGTCCACCCATGTGACGTCGCTGAAAGCGATCTTTTCCGACAAGCAAGCCCGCGGCGCGCTGAGCCAGGACCAGATGGAGGCCATCGTCGCCGAGCATCTGGCGCCCGACCAATATGAGTTCCAGGCCACGCTTTCCAACAATTCCCGGCCGGATTGCCTCATCCGCATTCCCAACGTGAAAGCGCGCATCGTAGTGGATTCGAAATTTCCCCTGGAAGCCTTCGAAGCCTTACGCAAAGCCGAAAGCGAAGAGGCGCGCAAAGCCGCGATGGTGCAAGTGCGCAACGATATCCAGACGCATGTGAAAGCCATCGCGGAAAAATATTTGATCCCTGGCGAGGTGCAGACGCCAGGCATCATGTTTGTTCCATCGGATTCCATCTATGCGGAACTGCATGCCAGCTTTCCGGAAACGCTGCGGCGGGCCCGGCAGGCGCAGGTGGTGATCGTGTCGCCGCATGTCTTCATGCTGGTGATCGGCACCATCCAGGGCCTGATGCGGGACGCCAAAATGCGCGAGCAGGCCCATGCCATCCAGGTGGCGGTGGGCGCGCTGTTGCAGGATGTGAAACGGCTAGGCGACCGCGTGGGCAAACTGCGCGATCACTTCGAGACCACCGCCAAGGATATCGGCCAGATCGAGATTTCCATGCGCGGGATCGAGCGCCATGCCGACCGCATCGGGCAAGTCGATCTGGTGGATCGCGCCGAAACGCTGCAGAAGCTGGAATCGTCTGGAGAGAAATAGCTAAAGGGCGCGGCGGGCCTTGAAGGCGGCGGAGAGCGTGCCTTCGTCCAAATAATCGAGTTCGCCGCCAACCGGCACGCCATGGGCCAGCCGCGTCACTTTGCGATCCCCCAAAAGATCCATCAGATAATGCGCCGTGGTCTGGCCTTCGACGGTGGCGTTCATCGCCAGCACAATTTCGTCGACGCCGCTGTCCTTCACCCGCTCCAGCAGGGTGGCGATGTTGAGCCGTTCCGGCGTGACGCCGTCCAGCGCCGAAAGCGCCCCGCCCAGCACATGATAGCGGCCGCGGAATACGCCCGCCCGCTCCAGCGCCCAAAGATCGGCGACATCTTCGACCACGCAGAGCAGATGCGGGTCGCGGCGTGCATCACGGCAGATGGCACAGGGACTGGCGGTATCGAGATTGCCGCAGACTTCGCAGGAGCGGGTCGCCGCCGCTGCTTCCGCCATGGCCGCCGCCAATGGCTCCAGCAAAAGGTCGCGCTTCTTGAGCAGAACCAGCGCGGCTCTTCGGGCCGAGCGCGGTCCAAGCCCCGGCAATTTGGCCAGCAATTGAATCAGCCGCTCGATTTCAGAACCGGACGCCATCAATCGGCCTGGTCCGCATCCGGTGCGGGCGGCGCGACTTCCTGGACCTCGACGTCACGCACGGCCACGATTTCGGCGCCGGGAAAACGATCCAGCACGGCGCGGACCATCGGCGCCTGCATCACGCTTTCGATGCGGGCCGCCTTGGCGGTGCGCTTCTGCTCCGCCAGAGTGGGCAAACCCGGTTCATTGGAGATCGACACCGTCCAGCGCACCCCGGTCCAGTCGCGCAGCTTCTGCTGCAGATCGCCCGCCAGGGAGCGCGGCGCACGGGGGCTGGGGCGGAACTCCAGCCGGCCCGATTCCAGCCGCACCAGATGCATGTCGTTTTCGATATGCACTTTCAAAACCGGCGCGCCGTTCTTCTGTGCCATGGCTGCGATGTCTTCCAGACCGCGCAAAGTCGGAGCGCTCTCCGCCGCCGGTGAAGGTGCGGGCCGCACGGCCATTTGCGGCGCAGCCGACACAGAAGCCGATGCGACAGGGCCGCGCGCCGGCGCGCCGCCACTGGGCTGCGGCGCACGGGCCGGGCCGTTGCCGTCCAGAATATCCTTCACCAGCTTGTCGGCGGGCGGCAGGTCGGCAGCATAAGAAAGCCGGATCAGCGCCATCTCGCATGCCGAAATAGGCCTTGTGGCGTCGCGCACTTCGAACAGACCCTTGAGCAGCATCTGCCAGGCGCGGGTGAGCGAGGGCACCGACAATTTCGCCGCCAAGGCTGCGGCGCGCTTGGCTTCGCCCGAAGCGCCATCGAAGAAGCCTTGCGCCTGAGGCGCGACTTTCAGGCGGGTGAGAAAATGTGTGATCTCGAGCAGATCCTGCATCACCGCCAAGGGATCGGCACCGGAATCATACAGCGCGCCAAGATCGGTCAGCGCGCCCGGCACGTCGCCGCCCATCACTTTCTCGAACAGGTCCAGCACCCGGCCCCGATCCGCCAGGCCTAGCATGGCGCGCATGACTTCTGCCGTGATGGCCCCTTTTTCATTGTGGGCGATGGCCTGGTCCAGCAGCGACAGGGCATCGCGGGCCGAGCCTTCGGCGGCGCGAGCGATCAGCGCCAGCGCGCCTTCCTCGATCTCGACTTTTTCCTTGGCCGCGATCTGGCCGAGATAGGCCGCAAGTTCGCCGGACTCGATGCGGCGCAGATCGAAACGTTGGCACCGCGACAGCACCGTGACCGGGACTTTGCGGATCTCGGTGGTGGCGAAAATGAATTTCACATGCGGCGGCGGCTCTTCCAGCGTTTTCAGAATCGCGTTGAAGGCCGGCTTGGACAGCATATGCACTTCGTCCAGGATATAGACTTTGTAGCGCGACGAGGCGGGGGCATAGCGCACCGCTTCGATGATCTGGCGCACTTCATCCACGCCATTGTTGGAAGCGGCATCCATCTCCTGCACATCGACATTGCGGGATTCCGCGATGGTGACGCAGGGATCGCAGACACCGCAGGGATGGATGGTGGGCTCGGTCCGCTTGCCGTCCGGCCCGATGCAATTGAGGGCGCGCGCAATGATGCGGGCGGTGGTGGTCTTGCCAACGCCGCGTACGCCCGTGAGCATGAAGGCATGCGCGATGCGGCCGGTGGCAAAAGCGTTGGACAGGGTGCGCACCAGCGCCTCCTGACCGATCAGGCCCGTGAAGTCGGACGGCCGGTATTTGCGCGCCAGGACGCGGTAGGCTTCCTCTGGGCGTGACCCGAGGTCGAGAGACGGGGTGTCGGACATGGGCGGACTATAGCAAAGCGAGCACGCGTTTGGCCTGCGGAAATCTTAAAGCTTGTGGAAAGGCGGTTTCGATAGGGGGCTGCCGCTCGCCTGTGCTCGCGGCGTTCACGGCTCGAAATGATCCCCTGGATCATTTCGCCCCTTCGGGTCGCCGTTCACGGTGGAAGCCGGTACGACCCGGACCGAATTCGTTACGGCTGCTTTCTTCCGAACCTGACCGGATTGGCGACAGGTCCGTCCATACCGACTTCCACCTATGCATATAGGCCGGGGCCGCTGGAATTGCGAGTCGGGGGCCGGGCACTTACAAAACCCCATGCTTTCCTTCACCGGTAACCCCCTGGATCGGGCCAGCGCGCACCGTTCCGATCCGGACTGGCTGGCCGCGCAACGGGCGCGCGCCGACGCCAAGTTCCTCCCCATCTGGCAGGCCAAGCCTTTGCTGGCGGGAACGCGCGTGGCTTTTCTTTCCCCATCGGACCTCGATCCCGTGCCGGATCAACTCTGTGTGTTTCTGGGACGGAAGAGAGATCAGCCTTTTTTCGCCGTCGCCATGGCCGATAGCGAAGAACCGCCCCTGCGGACGCTGGGTGAGTTTCAGGAGATGCGCGCTGCCGCCTATGTACTGCCGGATGAAGAGACGGCGATTGCCGGCCAGGCAAAGGCGCTGATCGACTGGCATCACCGTCACCGTTTCTGCGCCAATTGCGGTGCAGAGACTTCACCCGCCGATGGCGGCTATCGCCGCGACTGCCCCCAATGCGGCAACCAGCATTTTCCCCGCACCGACCCGGTGGTGATCATGCTGCCGATCCTGGGCGACGAGTGTTTGATCGGACGCAATGCGCGCTTTCCGGGCGGGCTCTATTCCGCTTTTGCCGGATTCCTCGAACCCGGCGAAACCGTGGAAGAAGCCGTACGGCGCGAATTGCTGGAGGAAGTATCGCTCAAGGTGGGCCGGATTACTTATCACGCCTCACAACATTGGCCCTTTCCGTCTTCGCTGATGCTGGGCTGTTATGCCCAGGCCTTATCCAAGGACTTTGTCATCGACGAGCATGAAATCTCCGATGCGCGCTGGCTGACCAAGGCCGAAGCAAAGGCGCGCCTGGCGAAGGATTTCGATGACGGCGTGAAGATGCCCACCAGCATCGCCATCGCGCGGGTGCTGATCGCGGACTGGGCCGATAGCTGATGAACATTCGCACGGCGACGCCGGCCGATTACGATGCGCTGGCGCAAATCTGGCTGGAAAGCTGGTACTCGACCGGCCTGAAAAGCGTGTTCGATCCCGGTCCTGAGATGCTGCGCAAGCGCATTCCCGAGGAGGTTGCCAAAGGTTGGGCGCTGTTTGTGGCGGAAGACGACGGTGCAATCGTGGCGATGCTGGCACTGAAGCCGGATGATTTTTATCTCGACCAGCTTTGGGTCGCGCCCGCGCATCAGGGCCGTGGCATCGGCCGTGCGCTCTTGGCTTTCACGCGCGAGAAGTTTCCCGACGAAATCTGGCTGCGCTGTGTGGTGCAGAATGAGAATGCCTGGCGCTGGTATGAACGCGAAGGCTTCCGCTTCGAAGGCGAAGAGAACGTTCCGCCGTCCAATATGCGCATGAAGCGCTATCGCTGGAAGCGCGCGGAATAAAGGCGCGGCTCTTTTGCGTCGTGAGTGCGTCGCGCGTGCTCACGTGCTATGCGCACGCTCCGCGCGCCGCTCCTGCTCACGCCGCAAAATTTCTCGCGCCGCAATTTGCTGCCGTCTAACTCGGCATATCCTCACGGAAGGGGTGAGCCGGGTACACCCCCATAATGACGAGCTTCGAAGTAAAGAAGCGCAATTCGTCCATCGCCCGTGCCACTGCTGGATCCTCGGGATGGCCCTGGATATCGGAATAGAATTGCGTGGCATTGAAGGAGCCGCCCAGCTGATAGGATTCCAGCTTGGTCATGTTGACGCCGTTGGTAGCAAAGCCACCCATCGCCTTGTAAAGCGCGGCGGGCACGTTGCGGACCCGAAAGACAAACGTCGTCACCACCCGGCCTTTGTTGGGCGCTTCTTCCGGCTCACGCGACATGATCAGGAAGCGGGTCATGTTGTGGTGTTCGTCTTCCACGTCATGCGCCAAAATCTTCAAGCCGTAGAGTTCGCCCGCCAAAGTCGAAGCCAGCGCCGCCGCGGTAGGGTCCTTCAACTCCGCCACATGCTTGGCCGAGCCGGCGGTGTCGTACCAATTGACCACCGCGAGCTTGTGGTCGCGGATGAAGTTGCGGGCCTGGGCCAGCGCCGGGATCTGGCTGTAGAGCGTCTTGATGTTTTCCAGCTTCGACTCTTTGAGGCCCAGAACCTGATGATGGATGGGCAGGAAATGCTCGCCCACAATGTGCAGCCCCGAATCCGGCAGAAGATGATGGATATCTGCGATGCGGCCCATCAGCGAGTTCTCAACCGGGATGACGCAGAGATCGCAGCTGCCATTGCGTACGGCCTCGATCGCATCTTCGAAACTGCCATGCGGCAGGGCCTGCGCATGCGGGATGGCTTCGCGGGCGGCAAGATTGGCATAGGCGCCTGGCGCGCCTTGAAAAGCGACGCGTTTGGCGTGGGCAATCGATCGGGTCATGTGAGAATTTTCCGGGCGCGGTCTAAGTCTTCTGGAGTATCGACACTGAGCGGCACCCTGTCCACGCGGGCCACCGCAATGCTCATATTCGCTTCCAGCGCGCGCAGCTGCTCCAGCTTCTCGCGCCGCTCCAGCGGCGACGGCGGCAACGCGACAAAACGCGCAAGGGCCTCGCGGCGATAGGCATAGAGACCGACGTGATGAAACAGGGGCCCATCGCCGGTGGGCGCAGTGGCGCGGGTGAAATAGAGCGCCCGGCCCAGCCGCCCATCGTCCCGCCAAGCCACCACGGCTTTCACCACGCTGGGATTGGTGCGCTCATTGGGGTCGGTGATTTCCGCCGCCAGGGTAGCGATGTCCGCGCCGGTGTCCGCGAGCGCCTGAGCCACCGCCCTTATCTGTGCGGGATCAAGCGCGGGCAGATCGCCCTGCAGATTGATCACCACATCATGGCGGCGCTCGGGATCCAGCTTTTCCAGCGCGGCCCAAATGCGATCCGAACCGGATGGCAGATCGGGATCGGTGAGGATCGCCTGGCCGCCGGCGGCTTTCACAGCCGCCGCGATTTCGGCTTCACCGGCCGCCACCGCCACCGGTCCCAGGCCCGCCGCTTCCGCCTGGCGCAGCACGCGCACGATCATGGGCACGCCCCCGATATCGGCCAGGGGCTTCGCCGGCAGCCGGGTCGAGGCCATGCGGGCCGGAATGAGCAGAATCGGGGTCATAAAGCCTTGCGAATTGGGCGGCCGGTTGTAGGCCGGGCGCCCCTTTAAGGCCAGCCACGGCCCCGGATTCTGTGCGGCGCTTCGCCGCAATGACGGCAGGGGATGGGCGGGTAATGTCTTTCCAGCACATTGGGATCCTAAGCTTAGAATTCCACGTGGACAAGTTGTCG